>Ga0334901_1000918_pt1 | contig 35445 bp, 31 predicted proteins | sample GraSluR3_MG_3_FD_207216 | JGI IMG/M metagenome (GOLD analysis project Ga0334901, IMG submission 207216) | Sludge microbial communities from methane-producing bioreactor in Wageningen University, Netherlands - Granular Sludge_15_08-R3 | ecosystem: Engineered > Bioreactor > Anaerobic >... | reverse complement strand
GTCGAGGGGTGCTCAACGATTGTCATCCCCATCACCACAGGAACGAAAAACACCAACACGATCTTCGTCTTCGATCTCAGACACGATCCATCACTGCTCATCTCCGCCTCACAGGCGTTCGGAGAGCTAGAAGCGATTCGTGAGACCGAAGAACAGTTCCGTACGATAGCACAACGGGGACGAAAAGCACTGCAGCAGGAGACGAATCTGGCTGAATCGCTCAAAGAGACGACTAGTGCTCTGACCGAAGCTGCAGACTTGCTGGCAAATCTGCCGAGAGTCGCTTCTGCATCGGAGAGACTACTCAGAGTCCCTGGGCTGCACAGGATATCGATCAACAAATCACCTTTCATCTCTCCCATGAGCATCGTGAACGAAGAGCCCGATATTCTCTTTCGATTGGGCATAGATATGGATCGGTGTGAGCAGCACAGAAAGCAGTTGGTCGAGCACCCTGTGGTTGCAGCTCATGTGAGAAAGGCCGCAGACCTCGAAGAGTATCCCACAATCGAGGATGTCGATCTGTCCATCTACCAACGGTTCTTCAACAACGCCGATGCGCATCGATTCACTGAGATTCGAAACGCAAAACCGGAAGATCTCTGGAAAAGACGATTCAATTTCGACGATCCGCGTGCGTACGAGATGCTTTGGCGATACCTTTGTAGAAACTGGCCCGAATCGTTGGATGACGAACAACGGGCCCGGTGGAAGAGTTTCTGTGCAGAGAGGCTGTACAACCCACCTGGAAAGACCATCGTGAACCTCCAGTTCTTTGCAAGAAAGGTCGCTGAGCGGATGGAGTCCAAAGAGATCGATCCCAAGGAGAAGCAGGTGATGGCAAGTCTCGAACAGTGGGGAAGAGCACTCTGTGAGCGGATCGGCATCCCCTATCCCCGATGAGGACCTGCCCCCATAGAGGCTCTGACTCGTATGAACGCCTCTACCGCCGCCTCGATATCCTCCACACTATGTGCTGCTGACAGTTGCACTCTGATCCTCGCTCTCCCTTTCGGCACCACGGGATAACAGAATCCGATCACATAGATCCCCTCCTCAAGTAGTGCATCGGCCATGGCGACCGCTTTTGGCTCATCGTAGAGCATGACCGGTACAATCGCCGTCTCGCCAGGGACGAGGTCGAATCCTGCATCGTGCATGAGTTGTCTGAACAGCTGTGCTCGCTTCATGGTCTGCTCCCGGTAGGGATTATCATGGGAAAGCAATTCGAGCACCTGCAATGTACCTCCGGCAATCGCTGGGGCGAGTGTATTACTGAATAGATAGGGACGTGCCCGTTGTCGCAGAAGCTCTATGATAGGAGCTCTTCCACTTATACACCCTCCGCTTGCCCCACCGAGAGCTTTCCCGAACGTCGTACTGATGATATCGACACGCCCCTCTACATTGCACAGTTCAACAGTGCCTCGACCCGTCGATCCGATATAGCCGGTTGCGTGGGAATCGTCTACCATGACAAGCGCCTGATACTTCTCTGCAAGTGCACAGATCGTACGAAGGTCGGCGATATCACCATCCATGGAGAACACACCATCGGTCACGATCAACCGCCGCCGATACTGCTGAGCATCTTTGAGTTGCTCTTCAAGCTCCTGCATATCACTGTGTGCATACCGATATCGATTGGCTTTGCACAAGCGAACACCATCGATGATCGATGCATGATTCAGAGCATCGCTGAGAATCGCATCCTGCCCATCGAGCAGTGGTTCGAACACCGCACCGTTCGCGTCGAAGCAGCTTGAGAAGAGAATCGTATCCTCGGTTCGCAGGAAATCGCTCATCTTCCGCTCGAGCTCCTTGTGGATCGTCTGTGTTCCGCAGATGAACCGTACAGACGAGAGCCCATACCCCCACTGTTCCATCGCCTTGGACGCAGCCTCCACCACAGACCGATCATCACTGAGTCCAAGATAGTTGTTCGCACAGAAGTTCAGCACCTGCCTTCCATTTACCGTGATCACCGCTTGCTGCGGACTCTCCAGAATTCGCTCCTGTTTATAGAGTCCCTGTTCATGAAGCTCGGATACGAACGTTTTCAATTCCGTGTAGAGTGTGTCACTCATCATATCTACCACCCTCCCGTACATGCCGATCGCGAATCACCTGGAGCATGTCGGCTGTCATGCTTGCCAGATCATAGGAGGGTTTCCACCCCCACTCGACTCGTGCAGCGTAATCCTCCAGACAATCGGGCCAGGAATCGGCTATCGCCTGCCGCACCGGGTCTACCCGATAGCTTATCGTGAAATTGGGAATATGTGTACGAATATAGGCTGCCTGTTCCTCGGGACAGAAACTCATTGCCCCGACATTGAACGCATTTCGGTGCCGAAGACGAGCCGGATCGGCTTCCATGATCTGGATTGCTGCGTTCACGGCATCGGGCATGTACATCATGTCGAGATAGGTGTCTCCCTGCAGTGGACACTCGTAGTGACCCTGTTTGACTGCGGCATAGTAGATCTCCACGGCATAGTCCGTCGTCCCTCCTCCTGGAACAGTCAGATTACTGACGATACCAGGATACCGAACCCCTCTCGTATCGACATCGTACTTATGGTGATAGTAGTCACAGAGCAGCTCGCCAGCGACCTTGGTGACCCCATATATGGAGGTTGGTCTCTGCACGGTATCCTGCGGTGTGAATTTCTTCGGAGTCGATGGTCCGAAAGCACCGATTGACGAAGGGGTGAAGAGCGAACAGCGGTGTTCCCGAGCCACCTCGAGAACTGTAAGCAGTCCGTTCATATTGCAGTCCCAGGCGTATTGCGGGTTCGACTCAGCAGTCGCCGAGAGTATCGCTGCCAAGTGGTAGATTGTATCCACTCGATACCGTTCGACCAACTCTCCCAGCTGTCTTCCATCTCTACAGTCCACCGTGTAGTATGGACCGCCCTCGGAGATGGCACTCTTCGGATCGGGACGGATATCGGTGAGAATCACCTGAGCATTCGAGTACTCTCTTCTCAACTGGATCGCTATCTCAGAACCGAGTTGTCCGAGTGCACCGGTAATCAATATCTGTTTCATGCACCTACCCCTCTTCAGCAGGACGAACCGGGATCGATTCCATGGTTTTCTTGACAACTGGCATGTATCGTCCTACAATGGTCATGTTCACTATACTGAACATATTTTAGTATGTCAAACAAGTTGGAGCAGATATGGAACATCCACCGTTGATCGGTAAGAACATTCAAAAGCTGCGCTTAGCACGGAGTCTCACACTGAACGTACTCAGTGAACGGTCTGGCGTTTCGAAGGCTATGCTCAGTCAGATAGAATCGAACAAGGTGAATCCGACGGTTGCGACCGTCTGGAAGATTGCGCGCGGGCTAGGTGTCGATCTACACGACCTCCTCGATACGACAGGAACCCCGAAACGAAAATTCACTGTGAACCGAAGCGATGCCATCAAGGAACTCGATACCGATGAACATGGGGTCACCATCAAGGTGTTCAGCCCCCTTGAAATGGCCGGGGATCTGGAGATCTACCTCCTCCTGTTCGATCCAAACACCGCGCTTCCGAGCGAAGCCCATTTTTCCAACACCGAGGAGTTTCTCACAGTGATCAAAGGGACGGTGACCGTAACCGCAGGAGAGAATGTCACGAAACTCCACAAAGGGGATTTCCTCGCCTATCACGCAGACATCGACCACACGATCGCAAACAACGAAGCTACGAACGCCGTCGTTCATATGGTGGTGAGGTATCCGCCCAATCAGGCATAGGCACTGAAGGACCAGAAAGAGAGATACCCTCTTGTCGTGCAGTCCAATCCATGCTTTTATGGTGATGATGTATCCAAAAGAGGAGGGGTCTCTATGGAGAAGAGGGGCGAACCGGGCGTTTCAATCATGGCCTCATACGGTGTTGGGAAGTTCCTAGCCGAGTTTCTTACCGGCGCATTCGGTGCAATCGTGTTCAAGTTCTACGAAACGGAGGTAGGCCTCTCTGCCGGATATGCCGCTGTGGCAACCATACTCTACTCCGTTTGGAATGCAGTGAATGACCCTGTGATCGGCTATGTGACGAACCGAAAGGCCCCATTCTCACGACTGCTCGGACGTCGATTCCCCTGGATAATCCTCGGTCTGCTACTCAGTGCTCTCAGCTTTGTCCTAATCTTCTCTGTACCCGAATCGTTGCGAGCTGGGGTGCAAACCCGTCCCATTCCCGTATTCATATGGATGGTGTTGACTATCTGTCTGTTCGATGGCTGCTACTCTCTCTGGGAAGTGAACTACCAATCGGTCTACCCGGACAAGTTCCGCTCTCAGCAGATCCGTACCAAGGCAGCAGCGATCAGCACTGCAGTCGGAGTCCTCGGAATCGCGGCCGGATTCGTCGTTCCTCCCCTATTTTTCTCCTATGGCGATATAGGAAGTTATCTTACCAGCGGTTGGGCAGTCGCTGCATTCACCGTTGGTGGCATGCTCCTCATCATACCGGGTATTCATGAATCGAAGGAGATGATTCATCGATTCGTGAAGCAGCAGGAACTGATCAAGACCGAATCGAAACAGGAACATGCCTTCTTCCCATCCATGATTCGGGCATTGCGACACCGCGATCTACTTGCATTCATCCTGCTCCTGTTCTTCTATCAGTCTGGAGCCATATGCATGACCGGAAGTGTTCACTACGTCGGAAACTATATCCTCAACGTACCAAGTAGCGGGACCACAGTCATATTTGCAGGTATGCTCTTCGGAACACTCGTCTCCATACCTGGGTGGGCGTTCCTCGCTAAACGGCTGAGAAACAACCAGCGGATGCTACTGATCACAGCTGTGGTGATGGCGCTGTTCTCCTTCCCCATGACGTTCATCTCTTCGGTGACTGGATTCACCGTCTGGATGGCTCTCTGGGGACTCGGATTCGGGGGTTTCTGGACATTCATGGGGCCCGCCATGGCAGATATCGTAGATGCGATCGTAGTGTCGGACAAACGACGAGATGACGGTATTCTCATGGGAATCAGAGCCTTCTTCATGCGATTCTCATACGCCAGCCAGGCAATCGTTTTCTGGCTCGTGCATCGCCTGACCGGATTCGGTACGGACCCGACATCCCCTACAGCACAGTTCGGCATAAGCCTCCACATGGCTGCCATCCCCTCGCTCTTCTTCCTCTTGGGCGCTATCGTGTTCTACCGTATGAACACCCTTACCCTGCAAGGGATTGAGGAGAATAAACGCATACTGGCCACGCTGGACATCTGATAGGCGAAATCGTTATACTTGGTTCCCACAGAGTACAGTGCCATCTCAGGGTGGAGCTGTATTTCTCAAGGAGTGTAGCATGATAGAGATCCTACAGAGATTCGAACCACAGTTCAACGAAATAGAGAGACGCCTTGCAGACCCCGAAATCATGAAGGATATCAGTGAGTACCGCGCCGTGATGCAAGAACGAGCCCACCTCGAACCGATTATAGAGACCTTACGCACACTCCGATCCCTCCAGGAGGAGATCTCCGCAGCTGAGGTGATGATGAAAGAGGAGGACGACGATGAGCTCATAGCGATGGCCAAGGAAGAACTCTCCTCGCTCAAAGAGAGAAAGGCCGTGCTGGAGGAGGAGAGCAAGATGCTCCTCGTCCCCCCCGATCCCATGGAGGGGAAAAACATCATCATGGAAATTCGTGCCGGAACCGGTGGCGATGAGGCAGCCCTCTTCGCTGCAGATCTGTTCAGAATGTACACCCATTTTGCCGAGAGCAGACGGTGGAAGATCGAGATCATGAGTGCCAACGAGACTGGAATCGGAGGCTTCAAGGAGATCATCTTTTCTATCTCGGGTAAAGATGTGTATGGAAACCTGCGCTGGGAGAGCGGCGTGCATCGGGTTCAACGAGTTCCTGAGACCGAATCGGGGGGAAGAATTCATACCTCAGCGGTTACTGTTGCCGTTCTTCCCGAAGCTGAAGAGACCGATATCGAGATCCGACAGGAGGAGCTCAAGGTCGATGTCATGCGTTCAAGCGGTCCTGGAGGACAGTCGGTGAATACGACAGACAGCGCCGTGCGTCTGACACACTTGCCAACCGGTCTCGTAGTCATCTGCCAGGACGAGAAGTCACAGATCAAGAACAAGGCGAAAGCCCTCCGAGTACTTCGATCCAGACTTTTCGAGCTCGAGGAGGAGAAGAAAGCACGTGAACGGGCAGATAACCGAAAGAGCCAAGTTGGTTCGGGAGACCGTTCCGAACGAATCAGAACGTACAACTTTCCCCAAAACAGACTCACCGACCACAGAATCAATCTCACCCTCTATAAACTCGACCTGGTCATGACCGGACAACTGGAAGAGGTCGTCGCCGCACTCAGACTCGCAGCAGGGGAAGAGGCGCTGAAGGAGCTTCAATGATTCGAGTTGGAGATGCCTTGGCACAAGGGACGAAAGCGATACAGACGAACCAGGTCTCCAAGACCCCATTGCTAGATGCATCGCTATTGCTGAGCCGAATTACCGGACTGTCTCGGGAACAACTCTATGCCAAATCGGACGTAGCATTGAGCGACGAGGCCGTGAGCCAATACCATCTGCTGGTGAGCAGACGGTGCGAAGCTGTGCCGATAGCCTACCTGACCGGTAGTCGCGAGTTCTACGGGAGAGACTTTCGTGTGACTCCCGATGTCCTGATTCCCCGGCCAGATACGGAAATCTTAGTAGAAGTAGCTCTTTCATTCCTTCAAGGAAAGCAGAATCCCGAGGTTCTCGACTTGTGTACCGGAAGTGGTTGCGTCGGTGTCTCCTTGGGTGCAGAAAGGTCCGATGCCCGTATCACCCTCGCGGATATTAGTGCAAACGCCCTCGAAGTGGCACGGTCGAACGCGCAGGAGCTGCTCGATGACCAACCGATTATCGTGCAGTCGGATCTCTTTTCCGAACTCAAAGGGAAACGGTATACGCTTATTGCATCCAATCCACCCTATCTGACAGAATCGTGGTACGATGGTACTGAGCCCCACGTGAAGGTAGAGCCCGAGCTTGCCCTTCTTGGTGGAGAGGAGGATGGATTGGCAATTATCCGTCGGATCGTTTCTGAGGCTCCCGAACATCTGCAAGATGGTGGAGCGCTCGTTGTAGAATGTGACTATCGACAGGTTGAGACTGTGATGCTTCTCCTTACCGAACGGGGTTTCACAGAGGTGGGCAGCGAGTCCGATCTCGCTCAGCTCGAGCGGGTTGTCCGGGGGATCTGGCATGTATGAGGAGTTGACCAACAGGTTCGTGCAGAAGGCATTCCGCTATACTAAAGCAGAACAGGAGCGTATTCGTACCGCCGCCGAGTTTGCCTGTGAATCGCATGGGAAACAGAAGCGACAAAGTGGTGAACCCTATATCATACACCCCTATGCGGTTGCAGAGATCCTCATGTCGATCCGAATGGATGTCGATACGGTGATTGCCGGCATTCTTCACGACACGCTCGAGGATACCCCGGTGACCTTTGAGGCACTGGAAGAGCGGTTTGGCAGAACAGTTGCAGATCTCGTTGAGGGTGAGACGAAGATCAGTACGCTGAAGGTGAAGAACAAGAGTCAGCAAGAGGCGGAGACTATCCGGAAGATGTTCTTCGCCATGAGCAAAGACGTCAGGGTGATTATCATAAAACTCGCGGACAAGCTCCACAATATGCGAACGCTGAAACACCTCTCTCCGGTTCGTGCCAGGGAGATCGCAAACGAGACACTCGATATCTATGCACCGCTAGCCGACCGATTGGGCATGTCGTGGCTCAAGGGAGAACTTGAGGACCAGTCACTGAAGATCCTCAAACTCGAAACGTTCCAGTATATCGAAGAGTACCTGCTCTCTAAAAAGAGCGAACGAACGGCATATCTTAACAGAATCGAGAAGATCCTCTATCGCGCCTGTGGTGAGCAGGGTCTGGCCTCTGTAGAAGTACAATCCAGGACCAAACACACCTACGGCGTCTACATGAAAATGAAGAAGAGGAAAAAAGAGCTTGAAGAGATCGGTGATATCCTCGGAGTCCGGATCATTTGCGATACAGTAAACGAGTGTTATACCCTCCTGGGCCTGGTACACAAACTGTGGCCTCCGATCGAGGGTCGTTTCAAAGACTACATAGCCATGCCGAAAGCGAACAACTACCAGAGTCTCCACACCACGGTTATGGCTCTTGACGGTCGCCTTCTCGAGGTACAGATTCGCACCCGAGAGATGCATGCTACAGCCGAGTACGGTGTTGCTGCACACTGGGTATACAAATCCGATACTGGTGTCGCCGAAGGGGCATGGATGCAGAGCGACAGCGAACAGTTCACGCGCATACTCCACAAACTGAAGAGCTGGAGCAACGAAATCGAGCAGTCCGAGAGTTTCCTCGACGATATCAAGGGGGAGCTCCTCAAGGACACGATCTATGTGTTCACTCCGCAGGGACACATTGTCGAACTACCAGCGAATGCCACTGCACTCGACTTCGCCTACCACATTCATACTGAGATCGGCAATCACACTACCGGAGCGAAGGCCGATGGTTCGATCATTCCACTCAGCCAACCATTGAAGAACACCCAGGTCATTGAGATTCTCACCAGCCCGAATGCACATCCGAACATCAACTGGCTCAGACTTGCAAAGACGACGAATGCACGAAAGAAGATCAGATCGTGGCTGAACAAGAACGATGACAGTCTCATAATCGACAAGAATATCATAGCCAAGAAAAAGGTCGAGACGCCACCTCCGGTCGAGCAGGAGCAGTCTCCTCAGGTAGCCGAGGACGAGATAGTCCGATCGGTGCTCGATCCAAGCAGAGTGACATTCAAGGTTGGCGATGAGAAGAATCTGATGATCTCGTTGGCAAAATGCTGCAATCCCAGGAGGGGAGACGCCATTATCGGCTATGTTTCGCGTGGCCGCGGGATCATCGTACACCGGAAGAACTGCCACAACCTCAAGCACATGACCGAGATCAAGGAGCGGAGCATCGAAGTCGAGTGGGAGACTGCAGTTCCGAAGCTTACACGGAGATTCCGTGTGGTCAGTCGCATCACGCAGGATCTTTTCGCTGAGATCGAAGGTGCGATCCGCAAGTTCAAGGGCCACCTGATCGAAGGACGCCTCGACGATGGAGAACAAGATAGACTGATCGGGAGCTTCACCATGGAGGTCGCAAACGAGGATGACTTTAAACGGGTGGTGAAGAGTATCAAGGCTATACCCTCCATCATCTCCATCACCCCTCTCTAACGCATCTTCAATCGAAGCGAGCCAAGCCCTAATATCCCTCTTCCAGCACACGGAGAATCTCGGGAAGCAGTTGCTTCTTCCGAGAGAGCACTCCTTTGAGTAGATACTTTCCAGGCGATTCGTTCGGGTAGATCAACGCCTTCTCCTTCCTCGGATACTCGGTGCAGAGTAGTACACTGTTCTCCTTGATCACATCGGTGACTAGCAGCATGGACCAGTCGAGGCCATACTCACGCCGGGTCGCATTCAGTTGCTGCAGGTAGGAATCTTTCACTTCGTCCACCTGCTCCAGCGTGGTAACCTCCACCTGACCGATTCCGAATCGAACCGAGTTCTCCTCGTAGATTTTGAAATCACCCTCGACGACTTTCTTCGGGTTCGCCTTTGTGAGAACTGAAGCTGCGCTGAACAGGTCCTCTCCAAATAGTTTGACATCGTCGATTCCAGCGAGCTCTGCCAGTGCTTCGACCGCAATCGTGTCGTGCTGGGTCGTGGTCGGACTCTTTAGTATCACCGTATCTCCTATGATACCCGCAAGGAGCATGCGTGCGGTAAGCTGATCGATGGGGATGCACCATCTGAGGTACTGGTGATAGATGATGGTGCACGTACTGCCTACCGGTTCGGAAGCGATGAAGATCGGTCTATGGGTTTTCTCGGCATCGAGCCTATGATGGTCGATGATCTCCATGATATCGGCTTCATCGAGTCCTTCGACGCTCTGATTCAACTCATTGTGATCGACCATGATCACCTTCCGTCTCGGTCGCTCAAGAAAACATCTTCTTGTGACGAACCCGACGAACTGCTCACCATCGAAAACCGGCAATCCACGGAAATCCGAGTCGGCCAGTGTCCGTTTCGCGTCATCGAACAGATCGTCTATTTCAATGCGCGGCGGTTCACTCAGAATGAGTCGGTGAACTGGGAGACTCATTCGCAACAGTCTGATGGTCTCAGCGGTGTCCTCATACGATTGATACACCACCCCGGTGTATGATGAGAAGTCGACATCGACTCGCTCACCCGGTTCAAGTCCTGTGAGGATGATGGCTGGAAACTGGTTTTCGACAGCATACCGTAGATGCTGCACTCTATTTCCGACCACCAGCAGAGGCAACTCCGGAAGTAGGTTGTCCAGACGCTTGCAGTATACGTCGAACTCCATCGCGCCGGTCATGATATAGGCATCGAACCATGGTCTATCGTTTAGCTGCATGAACTGTCCACGGATAACCTTACCAAAATTTTCGGGATAGAACCGATATCGCGGTCGCTTTCCTGCGTTCTCTCGTAGAAAGAATGCTGTGATCTCGTCTAGGCTGAGCAAGCCATGGAATCGATCTCCATCGAGTAACGGAACAACCGATGAGTGTCGATCGCTCATCATGGTGACGAGACTGTAGACGGGATCGTTCGGGTGCAGAGCCCGAAAATCGGTAGTCACGATATCGCCCACCTTCGCTCGTACATCTCGAACGAATTTCGGTGGCACCGCACCGGCTTGTTCAAACTGGTGTTTGGTAGCATCATTCATATGCCCAATCCGGATCGGAACATACGAGTTCTCCGGATCGACTGCATTCTTCAGCCTAGCGTAGCACCATGCAGCACTCACAGAATCGAGATCGGGATTCCGGTGCCCGGTGACATAGATTTCCTGCATATGCACCCCCTAGAACACCACTATATCACAAAGAGCCGTAAAAGTAGGAAAAAGAGCGCTTGCACTACCACGATGAGCGAGGGAATGCTCGAGGTGCTCTTGAGACCCTTGGCTTCATGTATTCGAGCGAACAGGAAGGCGATCAGAAACCAGGCAATATAGTTCTGCATGGGAATGTCTCCGCCTTCCCAATTCCAATAGTCGAGAGCGATTGCAACCGGTTCCATGATCCAGTCGAAGATCACCGTGATCGTTGCCGTGCCCAAGGCAACCAGTGAAGAGTGCGAGCATATTCGCTTCACCAAGGCAAGGGAGCCCATGATGATGAGCGTCCAGTTGATCCCTATCAGGATTGGCACCCCTAGAACGGAGAGACCGAGGGTCTGCCCATAGATATAACTGCCGAATATCATGCCGGTGGCTACACCGAGGATCTCCAGTGTCAGAGTGCAGAGGAATGTTGCAAGTGCCCACACGAGCAGTGTTCTGTTCTTTGCAAGAACATCCGGTAGAAATCCAATGATGGCGGTACCCAGTAGCGTGTATGGGGTGAATATCAGCATGAGCGGAAAGGTCGGTTCGTAGAGATGAAAGAGAAACCCCATTGCATAGAATATGGGTAATAGGATAAAGACCTTCTTCTGAAACCGTGTCATCTCCTGCATCGTAGTGCTACCCCCATGATATGGGCGATGCCCTTCTTCAGAATTCTCGATTTGCTGGGTTTCACCTGTTCTCTGAACACGATGAGCGGTTCGCTAGCTATCTTCCTTGCTGTCCAGCAATACATATCAGCTGCAGTCATAATCGGCACCCGGTACCTTCGTGGAATGTATCGATATCCCGCAGCAGCCTGCTCCTGCCAACCCTGATAGCGAGCGATCTCCTTTCGAATGAACCGTGCAAACTCCTCTTTCTGCTCAAGCACATCACGCTCGGTCAGGCCGCGGAGTGTGGTATCGGCTAGAGGCAGATAACGGCGTCCGAGATCGTTATCTTCGCTGATATCGCGAATGAAGTTGATATACTGCATTGCTCGACCAAGCATGGAGGCTGCAGGAAAGCTCTCCTCTGGAAGGTCCATGATACGTGCCATGAACAAGCCGATGACCTCTGCAGATCCGTAGATATAGGTAAGTGTCTCGTCGAGCGTATCACAAGATGGACTGACGAGATCGTGTTGCATCGAGTTCAGGAAAGCCTCTGTCCAGGCAGGATCGAACTGTTTTCTTTGCTGCAGTTCGAGGAATGCATCGATAATTCTGTCTCCAGAGGGCTCTCCCATTCGTAGACTCTCCTCGTATCGTCTACGAAATGCGTAGAACTGTTCAGGGTCCACTGGCTGATCGTCCACAAGATTGTCCGCAACACGAACGAAGCCATAGAGCGCATAGACATCGTCACGCACACGCTTCGGGAAAAACCGGGAACTGAAATAGTAGGTCTTGCTACCTGCTCTGAAAATCTGTTCGTGCTGTTCATGAACCATATGAATTACGTACGACCTCAGCGAGAATCTCCGACGCTATGAGAACCATGGGAACTCCGACACCGGGGTGGGTATACTGCCCCGTATAGAATAGATTCTCAACTTTTTTGCTCCTGTTTGTTGGGCGGAAGATCGCAGTCTGCATAAGGGTGTGTGAGAGCCCAAGGGCAGTCCCCTTGAATGCATGGTAATCCTCCTTGAAATCTCTATGGGTATAGATGCGTTGCACTGCGACGTCCTTGGTCAGATCCTCACCGGTCACCCGCTCGACATGCTCGAGAACATGGGCCAGATAGGCTTCACGCTGTTCGTCTGTATCGTCGAGACCAGGAGCGACTGGTACGAGGAGGAACACATTTTCGCCTCCTTCAGGAGCAGTCTTCGGGTCTGTCTTCGATATGCAGCTAAGATAGAAGCAGGGATTCTCGGGCCACGATGGCTCCTTGAATATCGTGTCGAAGTGGGTATTCCAGTTCTCTGCAAAATAGAGGTTATGATGCTCAAGATTCTTCAGTTTTCTGTTCATCCCCAGATAGGCAATAAACATGGAAGGTGCAACGACTCTCTGTTCCCAGTATCGCTTGGTGTACTGTGAATCCTTCTCGGAGAGAACTGCCGAATCGATATGGTGATAATCTGCTCCAGATACCACGATATCGGCTTCGTACCGATTCTTCGTGGTCTGTACAGCCACCGCTTTCCCCCGTTCGGTCACAATCTCCGTTACCTCTTCTCCGGTAACCAGGGTCACCCCTTCCTCTTCACAGAGTTTCACAAAACCCTGAGCGGCACCTGCCATGCCGTCATCGGGAAAGAACACGCCAAGTTCAAGATCAACATGAGACATGATCGAATAGATTGCCGGAGCATCGATCGGATTCGTTCCCAGAAAGACCATGGCATATTCGAGAATCTGACGAGCACGACGGTCATCGAAATAGTCTCCGACGAACTTGTCCAGTTTTTTAAATATTCCGAGCCGGAGGCCTTCGGTCATGATGCGCTTATTGAAGAATTGCCGAAGGTGTTTGTAGTCCTTGTAGAGGAACTCTTTCATGGCAACCTCGTACTTGTAGGTCGCCTGCTCCATGTACCGATTGAGCGCCTCTCCCCCGCCCTGCTCGAACGACTCGAAAAGTGCAGTATTCTCCTCTTTTCTGGGACTTAAGACGGCAGTCCCATCGTCTCCGAAGAAAACCTTATAGTAGGGATCGAGCGGCAGAAGTTGAAAGTAATCCTTCCGTCCCTTCCCAAAGAGTGAGAAAAAACGTTCGAAAACCTCTGGCATGAGATACCACGAGGGGCCGAGGTCGAAGGTGAAGCCTTCGCTTTTCCAATGGCGAGCTCTTCCTCCCAGTGTATCCAGTTTTTCTACCAGAGTCACATTCCAACCGTCCCTCGCGAGGAGGGCTGCACTCGAGAGGCCTCCGAAGCCTCCACCCACAACGACTGCTCTCTTTTTCATACGATGACTGTACTTTATTTTTAAACACGATTCAAGATTTATATGGTAGTGTATTGACACCATGGAAGATAAGCATGTCAGTACATGCAGCCCATGTCGAGGAGCATATGATGAACCTATACCTCGGAATAACACTGGCTGTACTCGCGGCTCCGCTGGCGCTCTCCTTCGACAAGCGAGTCGCGTTTCACAGGAGATGGAAACAACTTTTTCTCAGTATGATACCGGTCAGCGCTGCCTATCTGGCATGGGATGTATGGGTAACGGGAAGAGGCGACTGGTGGTTCAGCACCGAATATGCAGGATCGTGGAAAATCCTCGGGCTCCCTCCAGGTGAATGGCTCTTCTTCCTCGTGGTTCCCTATGCATGCATCTTCATTCTCGAAGTAGTCCGAGCCTACTTTCCCAGATATGTACATACAAAGCGTACATGGGTGAATGCAGTGGGGATCCTTGCTGTCGGGGGGTCGCTCATCCTTGCCATACTCTTCAGAGAACAGGAGTATACGGTTCTTGCCCTTGCATCATTTGCATTCTGGGTCTCCGCAGTCCTTATACTGCAACCACAACTGTTCCACGACAGTCACATACTCTGGTTCTTCCTTCTGTCGACCGTGGCGTTTCTCCTAGTGAACGGTATCCTCACCGGAATGCCGATCGTCCTCTACAACCCACAAGCGATCTGGGGGGTGAGAATCATCACCATCCCCCTGGAAGACCTCTTCTACAATATCGGCATGCTCGGTTTCTATGTACTCAGTTATGAGGCAGTCGGGAGGCACCTCTCCAGGAGGACACGTAATGCAGGTACGTGAGCCTGTTCAGGTCATCGGAGGAGGCTTTGGTGGTCTTTCTGCGGCTATCACGCTAGCCTCCCGAGGATGGCAGGTAGTGCTCCACGAGCAGCAGGAGCGGCTCGGAGGCAAAGCGAACACGAAGACGATAGATGGGTTCCGTTTTGATACCGGACCATCGCTTCTCACCCTGCCCGATGTCTTTCGCCGTCTATTTTCCCTATCTGGACGAGATATCGAGTCGTATATCGATATCATTCCCCTCTCTCCGCTCACTCGATACTGGTTTCCCGATGGCACCCATTTTTCGAGCGACCTCATCGATCGATTCATTCCGACACTGGTCTCCCATCTCGATGTCACAGAGGCAGCCGTCCAGCGGTATTTCGCCTATGCCAGAAGGATATGGGATATCACGCACAACGTATTCCTCGAACGATCGCTCCATCGGTTTTCCACCTACTGCTCCATCGAGACGCTGCATTCACTGCTCCGCATCGGGTCCATCGATCTCGGTCGTACTATGCATCGGGCAAACGAACACTTCTTCTCGGATCCTCGCATGGTACAGCTGCTTGATCGATATGCGACCTACAACGGGTCTGACCCGTATCAGGCTCCTGCAACACTGAACAATATCAGCTATGTCGAGCACGGGCTGGGCGGCTTCGGGGTATCAGACGGTATATACGGTATCATCTCGGGTATGGAGCGGCTGGCACGTGAATTGGGTGTCGAGATACATACTTCATCGCAGGTCACCCGAATATCGACCGATTACAGGAGAGCTGTTACGCGCATAACAGTGAACGACGAGCAGATTCCAGCACGACACGTGATATCGGATGTCGACGTGATCACACTCTACGACCAGTTGCTTGAGGATCCGAATGCACCATTGGTACGACGGTACCGTCGCCTTCCATCATCTTCATCTGCCATGGTGTTCTACTGGGGCGTGAACCGCTCCTTCGATGCATTGGGAGTACATAATATCTTCTTCAGTGAAGATTATCGAAGAGAGTTCGCACAGATTCATCAGCTCAATGAGGTTCCCTCCGATCCCACGATCTATGTGAACATCACCAGCAAGATCACCGATACAGATGCGCCAGCAGGTTCTGAGAATTGGTTCGTTCTGGTAAATGCGCCGCCTCACGATGGACGCGACTGGGAAGCCGACCTTGAAACGACCCGAGAGACACTGATCAAGCGTCTTTCAGCTATTCTGGGTGTGGAGCTTGAACACCATATTGTGGTGGAAGCGTGCTGGACTCCAGAAGCGATCGAACGGGAGACCGGCAGTCACCGCGGAGCGCTCTACGGGATATCGAGCAATTCCAAGATGGCGGCATTCCTCAGACATCCGAATCTCTCCAAGCGCTATCCTGGGCTCTACCTCTGTGGAGGAAGTGTCCACCCGGGTGGAGGCATGCCATTAGCTACCCTTTCGGGGATGATTGCGGCAGACCTGCTCATGACAAGAGATGGAGGGAGTCGATGGGAATCATAGTCGCTTTGACGGTGATCGGACTCTGGGCAGCGCACCTGATCCGGTCTCTGACACAGATAACGCCAAGTACTGCTCCAGTTGTCTCCATTGCACATGTTGTGATACAAGCCTACCTCTACACAGGGCTGTTCATCACAGCCCACGACAGCATGCACGGCTCGGTCACGAAAAACCGGGGAGTGAACGATGCGATCGGTCAGATCGCCCTTTGGCTCTTTGCAGCGTTTCGGTATCGCCGCATGTTCACCAAGCACATGGCTCACCACAGAGGTCCAGGAACCGACACGGATCCAGATTTTTGTGTCACGAGTCAGAACCCGATACGCTGGTTTTTCCACTTCTTCTTCGGCTATGTCACCGTGCTCCAGTTGATCACTATGGCGCTCCTGTTCAATATCGGTCTGTACGTACTGCAGATACCTGTGGCGAACCTGCTGCTGTTCTGGGTGCTCCCTGCATTCCTTGCTACGTTCCAACTCTTCTATTTTGGTACCTACCAACCGCACAAGCTCCCTCATACCGAAGCCATGGCTCCTCATCGAGCACGAACACAGCAGAGAAACCACCTCTGGGCGATGGCGAGTTGCTGGTTCTTCGGTTACCATTGGGAGCACCACGAACACCCGCGCACACCGTGGTGGAGACTCTATCTGACCAAGGGTAGTTGACCTCCGGGGCGATTCACAGGACAATATGGCAAAAACCAGTATAAAAGAGGATCATAGATGAAGAGAGTTGTAGTAGCGAACGATCATGGAGCAGTTGAACTTACTAAATTGATTGTGGAGCACCTGAAGTCGCGTGGATTCGAGGTGAAGCACCTTGGTGTATTGTCAACAGACTCGGTCGACTATCCTGATATGGCAGCACAGGCATGCGGAGAGTATCTAGCTGGAGGATTCGCTTTCGGAGTCGTCTGTTGCGGTACAGGAATCGGCATCTCTATTTCGGCAAACAAGATCGATGGTATTCGGTGTGCACTTCCTCAGAACATCTTCGCTGCTCAGATGGCAAAGAGCCACAACAATGCGAACTTCATTGCGTTCGGTGGACGAATCGACTATCAGGAGCCGGTACTTGCCATGCTCGATGCATTCATAGACAGCCCGTTCGAGGGCGAGAGACACGCCACTCGAGTCGACAAGATCATGGCTCTTGAGGGTAGAACCTGCTGATCTAGTTCACTTATTCGTGACGGTGCCGTTGCGTGGGAAAGATGAATGGATGCGGCAGTAACTCTTCGAACTGATAGCTGGTGCAGGATCCATGAATATCGTAGAGATGGACCATGGTGTCCTGTGTAGTAAATTCAGCCATGACCTGTAGACATACGGCACACGGTGGTGCAGGCGGTTCGTCGTCCGAGACCACCACCATCATATCGATTCTGAAGTCTCCCTCGTGGGCTACAGCCTCCATGATCGCCCCGCGTTCAGCACAGATTGTGGCACCGTAGCTACTGTTCTCTACGTTGCATCCACGATAGGTCATGCCACTGGAGGCACTGACCACTGCTGCTCCCACGGCAAACTGGGAATAGGGTGAGTAGGCATTCAGCCGAGTCTGAGATGCCAGCTCTCTCGCCTTGAATCGAAGTAGCAGTCGGTTGAACTCTTCCACAGTCGAGAAGTCCTCGAAGCTATCGAGTCCCGATATGATGAAATCGGCACCTTCGGCTCGCAACCGTTCCTCGAAAAAACTCGTGGTGATGGCGCCACAGAGCATTCCAGCAGCCTTGGCAGCCTGCACGCCATTCGTGGCATCTTCGAAGACGATGCACTCACCACTCTCGATGCCGATCTCTCGCGCAGCCTTCTGGTAGATGTCGGGAAACGGTTTTTTCCGCTCGATATCCTTGCCATTGATCAACACCTTGAACCATTTCGGATCGAGACCCATGACAGCAAGATTGATCTCCATCTTACGTCTGTCGGCACTGGTGGCTACAGCCATCTTCAGCCCTGCCTCGTGTGCGTTTGTCAGGAACCGGATCACACCAGGGAGTGCAGACTCCCTTCCGGTGATCAACTCTTCGTATATGTCGTAGGTATCGAGCTTGGCTTGCTCGATATCCAGTTTCACTCCATACTTCTCAGCTACACCGCCGAGGTATCGATCCTCCCCAGCACCGACGAAGGGGATGAAATCCTCCGGTTTCACATGAATGCCCAGTCTCGTGAAGTAGGCCACGGCGGCCTTTGAGATGTACTCCTCTGAGTCTATGAGCACGCCGTCCATATCGAACAGTATTGCAGTAATCATGTAGTCATCTCCTCGGTGTTCTATAGCGGTTCCACTGCTTCGTGCAGTAGTGCAATCAGCGGTTGATAGTCCCCCTCCAATGCGGCGATATCAGCTTCCAGCAGTCGACTGTCGGAGGTATCCGATGGATTGATCCTCCACCCCGCAGCATGGCTGAGTTGCTGGAAGAAGAGACGCATCGTCCGGGTATTTCCATCTAAAAACGGATGCAAGGCATGAACTTCTGCCATGAAATAGGCAAGGTTATCGACGAACTCATCAAGCTCCTGACCTCTAAGATACTTGTACTCTCTGAGCTTGTTGAATATCTCCTCGCCCATCCGTTCGATATACTGTGGGAGACAGAACATGGTTCTCTTGGTGATCGGAATGTATCGGACAATCCCTGCGAATGGGAAGATGTCGTTGAACAAGCGCGCATGGATGGTTTTCAGGTGATCGAAATCGAATGTCCACTCCTGAGGCCCCTTGAGAATCTCCGCCATGCGAATGGCAACAATCTCCGTCTCCAAGGTTTCGAGTAGTTCCTCGTCTCTGACACCAAAATAGTTTATGTACACTTCGGTGTCCGCATAGCAACCATCGGGAGTCCGTTCCAGTGCACTCCCTTTCGATAGTCCATAGTGGTCCATGACGGCACTCACTGCTTCGTCGCCGGACAGGTCATCGTCTAGGACGTCGCGCGCAAACTTCTCGGCCCGATCGGTCATTGGGTAGTTTTCAGTCTCCTGTACAAAACAGATGAAGTCTAGATGCCTTCGCAAGTGACTCTCTTTCATGAATCCTCCGAATTAGAATTGATAGCCGACACCAAGGCGAACTATACCGGTTAGCTCATAGGCCTTGAATGTTCCACCCAGCAAGGCCCGTGTTTCGGCCTGCAAGCTGATCGACCACTTTTCATGAATCAGATAGCGGCCCTGTATCTGCAATTGCGGTCCGAAGAAAAACCCTAGCTGGTTCTTCGTGGGGTGAATGTATGAGCTCGTGAACATGAAGGAGAGTCCACCGGATCCCTCGAACACGAACCGTTCTCCCATAGGGTAAGAGAGCACCATCATACCGTGCAGACTTATCCCCGGAACGTCCCGGCCACCATTTTTTATCTGATAGCCGTTGTATCCGAGACCCAGCTTGTATCCAAGATCGAATGCTCGCTCTTCGCTCTTTCTGCCAATATGCACGAAGTCCAGCGAGATTGAGGGGAGTATTCTGGTTCTCAGATCGTTGAACTCGCTGTCCGGATCGAACACACCCGTCATGATCAGATTGTCGGCCTTACCGCCTGCTCCCACATGCACGTCGATACGCATTTCGGGTGCTGTCGCAGAAGAGGCAACTGCTGTTTGGACCGGTTCCGGCTCCACCAGATCGTCCCATGGTTCAATATCTTCGATTGCATCCTCTCCCCCATCTGCAACCACAAAATCATCGAAGAAGGAATCATCGATCGGTTCTGGCTCTGTTCCTAGGGGCACAGTTTCAACTACAACATCTTCCATCGGCTGCTCAGCAACCGCCTCACCAACTACTTCGGGTTCTGGTTCAGGCACTGGCTCTGGTTCAGGTTCGGGTTCAGCCACGGTCTCGGGGACCACTGCGCCGAACTCGACGGGGTCGTAGGCAAGAACGCCACTTTCGCTCCAATGATCGTTGTCGTACGTTTGTTGCACATAGAGTACATGGTACAGGGTGTCCTCTACGGGACCGAGTGTGTATTCGGTCACCGAGACATCGACGACGGTCCATCCGTCTGGATCCTCTGCATTCAGCTGATACCGGAAGCCTGACACCTCTTCGTCTGCGGCCTCCCACTCCCAGGTTATGGTGATGGGTTCTGCCGAGAGCACCCCTACCGTACACAGCATGAATATCGCTGTGAACAGCAGCTTCAAGCCTTTCGCTGATTTCATACGTCTGTACCTCCACCCCCTTTCACAAGGGAGGTATGCATAGCCTATCTGTGGAACACAGGTTAGGTCAAGTGGAAACGTCTATTACCTGAAAGGTATTACGGTTGGCTGAACAGTAGATTTGGTATATGCTCCCCACCATATACAGGAGGCTCATATGCAATCGAAGGATGTACGAATGGGAATCTATGAGAAGGCTCTTCCCCACACGCTTGATTGGAAAGAACGGCTTGCTATGGCAAAGGATCTCGGTTTCGATTTTGTCGAAATGTCTCTAGATGAGTCCGATGAGAGGCTGGATCGTCTATCTTGGTCGAGGGAGTCCCGAATCGAGCTTGCAAAGACGATTGTCACGAGTGGAATTCGAGTTCCGAGCATGTGCCTGAGTGGACACCGAAGATATCCTCTCGGATCCAAGGATCCTGAGATTCGTAAAAAGGCGATTGAGATCATGGAGCAGGCAATCCTCCTTTCACTCGATCTCGGTATCCGAGTAATTCAGATTGCTGGCTACGATGAATACTATCAGAGTTCAGATGCAGAGACCGATGCACACTTTAAAACTACTTATAAACTGTGTGAACAGCTGGCAAGAAAATATCAGGTCATGCTCTCGTTCGAGATCATGGATACTCCCTATCTCTCTTCCATCGACACCTTTCTCGAATTAAAAAGGCTTTTCCCTTCGTGTTGGACGAGCGTCTATCCCGATGTGGGAAATCTGAGTGCCTGGAATCACGATATCGGCGACCAGCTCAGAAAGGGTATCGACTGGATCACTGCAATTCACCTCAAGGATACCATCGCTGTCTCAGATACCAGCGCAGGGGTATTCAAGGAGGTTCCATTCGGCAGTGGTTGTGTCGATTTCCATCAAGTATTCTCTATACTGCATGAGCTCGATTATTGCGGACCGTTCCTGATTGAGATGTGGACGGGCAAGGAATCCGATCCCGAACAGGCCATCGCACATGCCCGTCAATTCATCCTTGAGCATATGCGACGAGCACAGTTTATCACTTGACCGGCTTACTACCCAGACGCAACACCAACTCAGGTTGCGCCGACTGCATGCGAACTGGAGCAAGATCCCGAAGAATCAGCTCAAGGTCATCGGCCAGCATCTCCCCTATCGTGTAGAACGCTTCAGGAATACCTCCGGCGCGGTGTGGACTGAGAATCACCTGCTCTGCAGAGCGAATCGGATGATCTTTCGCACAAGGCTCGGTCGGAAAGACATCGGTTGCTGCTCTAAAATTTCCCTTGGCAATCTGTTTGGTAAATTCATCGAAATCGACAACCGCGGCCCGACTCATAAGGAGCACACTGGCTCCTTTCCTGATCAACTCGAACTCACGTCGTCCGAGAAAGCCCTTGTTCTCACTGGTGACTCCTGCAAGAATGAATATGCAGTCGGTAGTCGAGAGCACCTCATCGAGCGATGCAGAGGTACATCCATGCTCCTCAATCACACTTTTTGGCAACCAAGGGTCGTATACCTTCACCGAGCAACCGAACGGTTCGAGTAGAGGTCTCAGACTTCTGCCAAGTAAACCAAACCCGATCATCCCAACAGATGCACCGGTCAATAATCTGGCTTCTCTGTTTCCCTCGAGCACGTAACGTTCAGTACCTTCACGAAAACGCATGTGCTCCCAGGTTATTCCACGCATGAGATCGATTGCCATTCCCAATGCCATCTCAGCAACCGGTCGGGCATAAGCCCCACCGCAGTTTAGTACCCGAATATTCCTTTGGAAACACTCCTTATAGTCGATGTTCTGATAGAAGTTCCCTTCGACATTGAAAATGACTTTCAAATTTGGAGCTCTATCCAATCGCTCCTTCGGCATGGGACTCTGCCCGATCACGGCAACAGCTTCAGGTAGTAGTGAATCGAATTGTGCATCATCCATGTGTTCCGAATCGGAAACAACAATACGTGCAACCTTGTCCAACCGAGCACGAGTCTCCGGACGAAATATCCGCTCCAGTGTCTGTGGATATGGATCAGCGATGATCAGGGGGCGATTCTTTTCCATGATATCCTCACTTTTCATTGAGATTAAATTGATTCCAGTGCGTATCGAGAGCTGCACTTACTGTTTCGTACAGTGCGAACTTCTCTCGATATACGGATCTGTGTCTCTCTTCAGGCATGAGCATAGTATCGATTTCAACCATATGCTGTGCTGCCTCACGGAGGTCAGAATAGGTGCCACTAGCTACCGCCGCCGACATGGCGCATCCAAGTGCACCGAGTTCAGATGTCTTCACCGTCTGTACGGGAATTTCAAAGACATCGCAGAAAATACGTGTCCAGATATCGGAGGAGACGACACCTCCGGCGAGCCGGATCGCTTCAGTATGGTCTCTGTTTGCCAGCAGTCTGTTCAAATGGACCTTATGGCCGAATGCAATGCCTTCAAGTACTGCTCTGATCATCTGAGCACGTGTGTGGTGGCTGTCCAATCCAATGAGCGATGCCTTAGCCTGTGCATTGAAATTCGATCCGTAGAGATACGGCAAGAAGATCATGCTCTGATCACCAGGGCCGACTCCTGCGGCCAGTTCATCGGTATAAGCAAAGGGGTGTTTCCTTCGCTTTTCAGCCTCGATTCGCTCCTCAGCAAGGAACATATCGAGAAACCATGCATGGTTACTTGCCGAGGTGGGAGAACTCTCTTCGATCAGGTAGTAGTCATCCATACAGTACAGAGAGTTCATCATGACACTTCGATCCAACACCGGCTTCTTGCTGATATACTCATTGATGCTCCACGTTCCGGCAATGACCGCAACATGTTCTTCACTGGTGATGTCCATAGCGATGGCACATGCGTCGATATCGAACATACCTCCCGCTACAGGAGTCCCCTCTGCTAGTCCAGTCGCGAGTGCAGCTTCCCTGGTGATACTCCCGCAGGTATCAGTAGATCGTACGAGTGGAGGAAGAGCGTCGTAGAGATGTTCAAGTGAGAACAGCCCGAGTAGATCCTTGTCGAACTCTTTGGTTGCGCAGTTCAGTAGATTACTGCCCGAATAGTCCGTCAGCTCTGCTGTTGCCTCACCGGTAAGTCTGAAGCGAATATAGTCCTTCACCTCAAAGATCCAACGAACATGCTCCAATCGCTCGGGTTCATTGTCCTGCATCCAATTCAGAAGAGAGACCGGCTGACAGGCTAGAATACTCTGGAACGTCTTTTCGAAAGCCTTGTCAGCAGTGCCGTCCTTCTGCCATTTCATAGGGTATTCCCAAGCCCGTGTATCGGTTGAGACAATCCCGTTCCCACATGGCTTATCATCCGTACCCCAGAGATACAACCCCTTCCCATGACCTGTGCAGGCAACCCCATGAATTTGGGAGGGCTTCAGTCTACTCTTTTGTATGGCTTCTGAGATCGTTGCCGCAGTCACTTGCCAAAGCTCTTCCATGTCCCTCTCGGTGTGTCCCGATTGGGGAGTGATCATTCTGACTTGCGAGGCGGCTTTAGCAATCTGATGCCCTTGTTCATCGAAGATCGCAGCTTTGCTTACTGTTCCTCCGTTGTCGACTCCGAGAAAATATCGTTTCATATTATCGTCCCTCGCTTGATAGAATTGTGGGAACCCGGATGCTTTCTGCATGCCATGGCACCGTATCGTATACTCGCTCATCGGGACACCATGAGAATTCATCGATTAACGCTGGGGCACCTTCTGGAAGGACTACACCCTGCAATTCGAACTTCAGAAACTCGAGTGTATCGACTGGATTGACAGCGAACTGTTCATGAGCAATCAATTCTCGCCTCCCATGCCGAGATACGACAAAAACACGGTTTCCCGATGGACCAAGCGGCCCTCCTGCATGATGGAGATAGGCGCTCTTCTCGAACCCTTTCAGGTCGTACTCCTTGGCTACTTCGGCGAATATCGATCCGAGTGACTCATAGAGCTGCGCTTCGTCGTTTCCTACTCTGTACTGATTCGCATAGCGGAGGGAAGCCTCCTGCAGAGCTCGATGAACGGTAACTTCACGTCGAGTCGGAGCCCCTCCTATCTTCACCAACTGGCTCGCAGAATGGAACATATCGAAGTATCGCGCTCCGATGACCAGCTTGACTATGCTTTCGTTCTCTACGCGGGAATCATCCATAACCACAGGATGCAGGTGGTTCTGCATGCCGGAAAGGCCAAGCATCACGAGATTGAGCTCGATATGTCTCTCATGGTAAGCGTGGTAGAGTTCGGTCCGCAGATCCCAACCAGTCATGCCTTCGGTGAGTCTTGTTGATAATTCGATCAGGGTTTTACGCGATTCGGCGACGAGCCACTGGAGTTTATCCCATTGATTCCCTTCAAGACCTTCTGCCAATACAGATATGATTGACCGTTCCAGTTCTGCATACCGTTTATCTACCTGACTGCTGAGCAGACGAGGTGATGAGAAATCCGGCTCCGCTCCTCCATACCCAGCAGAGATGTTACACTCGTTCCAGATTCCTGCCGCTAGTATATCGTGTACTCGATTGGCTTCCCATGGATCACTGAAGAACGTGATGTTGTATTCTGGTGCGACCTGTACCACTGCCTGCACGGTCGTTCGCGCCTGTGGGGCGATGTCAACCACCTGGTGCCGATAGCCAGTGAGCCAGCGCATAGCTCCTTCAGACTCTAAATAGATTGCATCGTATCCATTTGCGTGTATAACGCGTTTCAGATGGGAGAGTTTTGCGCAAAACTCTCCTTTTGTGATCGAAAATGGCCTTTCCATATGGTCTCCTTGCCCCTCTAAGGGTAGAACCGAAATAGCACTCTGTCAAGAAAATTAGACTATGAAATCGATTGCGCAATCGATTTCATGCTTGACCATATGAAAATCTGTGTTATCATTTCAGTAACATCAAATAAAAGGAGATGTGAATTATGAAAAGAATTTTTGTTTTTGCTCTCGTATTGCTGGTCCTCGGGACCACGCTCTTTGCAGCTGGTCGAGCCGAGTCGGCCGACTCGGAAAGAATTAGGATTGGCATGACCGTTCCTGGACTGCAGTTCCCGTTCTTCGTGACCATGCAGGAGGAAGCCGTAGCCTATGCTGCTGAACTTGGAGTTGACCTACTCACCCATGACTCGCAGAACCAGTCTTCAATCCAGATGTCTGCAGTTGAGAACTTCATTGCTCAGAACGTCGACGGCATCCTAATCTCTCCTATGACCACAGATAGCCTTGTTCCTGCGATTGAAGCTGCTGTCGCTGCAGGTATTCCAGTTGCTACTGTGGACAGAAAAGCCAACACCGACAAGGTGCTGATTCACGTGGGTGCAGACAACATTGAAGGTGGTCGCGCAGCTGCCCGGTTCATTATCGAAAAACTCGGCAACAGTGGAACCGTGATCCAGCTTGAGGGGACTCCCGGTGCTTCGGCGGCTCTTGATAGAAAAGCCGGATTCGATGAAGTCATCAATGACTCGAACGTTCGCGTTCTGGTAAGTCAGACTGCAGACTTCTCCCGCTCACGCGCCCAGAACGTCATGGAAAACCTTTTGCAGGCGTATCCTAACTTCGACGCAGTGTTCGGCGCCAACGATGAGATGATCATCGGAGCTATCGAAGCCATGGAATCTGCAGGAATCAATCCTGCTTCGAAGGTTACCATTGGTTTTGATGCCACCACCGACGCTTTCTCCTACATGGCAGAAGGCAAGCTTGACGCCACCATCGACCAGTTCCCTGGTCAGCAGGCAGCACGCGCGCTCGATGTTCTTGTTAACTTCATCAAGAATGGAACAGCTCCTGCCGACGACGTTGAGTATATCAACCCACTTCCAGTAACTGAGTAAGTTTCGTAATCATGTGGGGCTGGTTTTCCGGCCCCTCCTATTCTTATCCAGAGGAGACCTCCATGGAGCCATTGCTGAAAATGTCCGGTATCTCCAAATCCTTCCCCGGTGTTCGTGCCTTGTCAAATGTCAATTTTGATTTGAGGAAAGGTGAATTACATGCACTGGTGGGAGAGAATGGCGCTGGAAAATCAACTCTGATGAAAATTCTCTCGGGCCTCTATAAAGCGGACGAAGGAGAGTTGTTCCTCAGTGGAAAGCGGATCGTGAACACCGGTCTGGGTGAAATGATCCGACTCGGAATCGGAGTCATCTATCAGGAATTGAATCTCATTCCCTACCTCTCGGTAGCCGACAACATCTTTCTCGGCAGAGAACCGAAAACACCGTTCGGAACGATTGACTGGCCAAAGATGTACAAAATGACAAGAGATGCTCTAGCTCCCTTTAAGTTGAACATCAGCCCAAAGCAGACCATCCGTTCTCTCGGGGCTGCGCATCAGCAGATTGTAGAAATTGCCAAGGCGCTCTCCCTGAACGCAGAGATACTGGTCATGGACGAACCGACAGCTGCTCTTACCGGAAACGAGGTAGACAGACTATTCGAGATCATTGAGAGACTGAAGCAAGAGGGTGTCTCCATCGTCTACATATCCCATCGACTTGAGGAGATCCATACCCTTGCCGACAGAATCACTATTTTACGAGATGGGGAGCAGATAGTCACAAAAGCTCGCGGCGAGATGACGAACGACGAGATGATCAAATTCATGGTAGGCCGTGTTCTTGATGAGCAGTTCCCGCAGTATGAATCAACACCGGGAGAAACTGTTCTTGAAGTGAAAAACCTGACTAAAAAAGGAATCTGTGAGAACATCTCTTTCTCTGCTCGAGCCGGAGAGATCCTTGGTTTCGTCGGTTTAGTGGGAGCAGGACGAACCGAAATCATGCAGACCATCTACGGGTATCGAAAAAAGGATGCCGGTGAAATTTTCCTTCACGGCAAACCCGCGAAAATCCGGAGTTGCCAGGATGCTGTGGGAAAAGGTATCGGACTGATCCCCGAGGAACGGAAACAGCAAGGATTGGTTCTCGGAATGAGTGTGTTTGATAATGCTGCATTGAGTGTACTGGATCTCTATTCAACGTTCGGTGGCTTACTGCAGAGAGGAAAGATTACCAAGGAAGTGAATACCATGATCAAAAGCATGGATATCAAGACTCCTTCGGTGAAACAATTGGTGAAAAACCTTTCTGGAGGGAACCAGCAAAAAGTGGTCCTTGCAAAATGGTTTATTCGGCATTGTGATGTCTATATCTTTGATGAACCCACAAGAGGAATCGATGTGGGAGCTAAGGTCGAGATCTATCGGCTGATGCAGAACTTGGCAAAACGAGGTGCTGCGGTCATCATGGTCTCTTCAGAACTCCCTGAGATAATGAATATAAGCGACCGTATCGCCGTAGTCTTCGAAGGAAAGATCGTCAAGGAGATTAGGAAGGGCGAGTTGAATGAGGAGGGAGTCATGGAGTACTCCCTTGGCCTGCACGAGCAGAAGCGTGCTTGAGACTGATGTAGCAAAGGAGTCGGATACACACCATGAATATAAAAGGTAGAATTGATTATGTACAATTATTGAAGAACAATGGAATCCTCATTGTGTTCTTCCTGATCTGCATCGGACTAACGGTGCTCACCCCATACTTTCTCACGACGAACAATATCCTCAACATCATACGACAGACTTCGATTTACGGTATCATCGCTGTAGGTATGACTTTCGTTATCCTGACCGGCGGTATCGACCTGTCAGTCGGTTCTATACTTGCTCTATCAGGCATGATCGCAGCCGGGATGATGAAGAACAACGGAATGGGAGAATTCCCCGCTGCCGTGATCGCTATCCTCGTAGGTGGAGGGATCGGATTACTGAACGGTCTGCTGATCACTGTCGGAAAGATTGCACCGTTCGTAGTGACCCTCGGTATGCTCACCATTGCCAGAGGTGTTACATTGATATACAGCAAGGGGTATCCAGTCAGTGGATTCTCTCCTGCCTTCAGACAGCTCGGTGGAGGATATGTTCTTGGCATTCCCATCCCGGTGATTATCTTCATTCTGACGGTAGCCTTAGCTTGGTTCATACTCAATCACACTCGCCTAGGACGATATACGTATGCCTTGGGAGGCAATGAAGAGACGGTGAAGCTATCAGGAATCAATGTCAGGTTCTACAAGACGATGGTGTATGTCATCGTTGGTATCGCTTCGGCTTTGAGCGCACTTATTCTGACAAGCCGTCTGAACTCTGCTGAGGCAATCGCAGGTCAGGGCTATGAGCTCGATGTCATTGCAGCGGTCGTCATAGGTGGAACCAGTCTTTCGGGAGGACGAGGGAGCATTATAGGAACACTCATTGGTGCCTTGCTCATAGGAGTGATCAACAATGGAATGAACCTGTTAGGTATATCCCCCTATTTTCAGCAAGTGGTCAAAGGAGCCCTCATAATCGGTGCTGTCATTCTCGATAGACTCCGTGAAGAGACAAATTAGTAGACAGAATTACAATATAAGGAGAGTCACATATGAAATCTGGTGATATTCGTGCGGCATTTGAACAAGGTAAAGGTATTTTCCGTTTGGCACCGAACTGGGTTCCTCGATCATTCTGCGTACCTGGCAGACGAATCAAGCTCCATCCAGACGACTATTACGCACTTGGTGGAAATAGAGGTGGTATAGATGAGCGGTGGTTCAGCTCTACCACTCCAGCGGACAATGGTCCATTGACTGGTGAGTTCGAAGGTCTGAGCTTCTGTGTATTCGAGGACAAAGGGGAGATAAAACAGTTCCTCTTGCGCGATGCAGTCGATGAGTTGAAGGGTGAGTTGATCGGAAAACGGCTCTGGGAGACATTCGGTAAGTGGCCCATGTTCTCGAAATTCTTCGATAACAAGGGCCCGCTACCACACCACATCCATCATCGCGATGAGCATGCAGAAAAAGTAGGTGCGATGGGAAAACCTGAAGCCTATTATTTCCCTCCCCAGTTGAACAACCACGGTGGAGATTTCCCCTACACATTCTTCGGGCTCAAACCTGGCACAACTCGTCAGCAGGTCAAGGATGCTTTGATGAACTTCAACCAAGGGGACAACAAGATCACCGATCTCTCGACTGCCTATAAGCTGGTACCGGGAACTGGTTGGGATGTTCCGCCAGGAGTACTTCATGCCCCAGGTAGTCTGTGTACCTATGAACCACAGATGGCTTCAGATGTGTTCGCGATGTACCAGTCTCTCGTGAACGATGCTATCATCGAAGAGGATCTGCTGTGGAAGAATACCCCTGAGGACAAAGTCGGCGATTTCGACTATCTTGTCGATGTCATCGATTGGGACCTCAATGTAGACCCCCTGTTTGCCGAGCACCATTACATGGAGCCGAAACCGGTACGACCTCTCGAAGAGATGCAGGCGCAGGGCTATGAAGAGAAATGGATTGTCTACAAATCCTCTGCATTTAGTGCAAAAGAGTTGACTGTACTTCCAGGAGCATCGGTCACCATCAAGGATAGTGCGGCCTATGGCATGTATGTCATACAGGGACATGGAACTTTCGGAGTATGGGATATCGAAACTCCGGCGCTCATTCGCTTCGGTCAACTGACTCATGATGAATATTTTGTGAGCGAAGGGGCTGCCAAGGATGGAGTTAAAATCGTTAACCCATCAAAGACAGATCCGATTGTAATTTTGAAACATTTCGGAGCAGGAAACCCTGATCTGAAACTCTCATGAATGATATGGGACGGGGATTCATCCTCGTCCCATCTAACTGAAGGAATGATAGTCACATGACTTCTCTGAAGGACGTCGCTGAGCTCGCTGGTGTTTCCACTTCAACTGTATCCCGTGTGGTCAACGGGACCATGTACGTAACCGATGAGACCAAACAACGCGTAGAGGCAGCCATTGCCGCTGTGAACTACAAACCGAATCTTCTCGCACAGAGTCTACGACTGAAAGCTACGAGAAATATTGGACTCCTGGTGCCCGAAATCGCCCATCCGTCCTTCAATCTGATGATCAAATACATTGAGGAGAGTGCCGCAAAGCGTGGCTTGAATCTCTTTATATTCGATACCCAGAATAATCCTGAGCGGGAGGCGATCGCCATCGATTCGTTTCTTCGTCAACGTATCAATGGCCTCATATTCTCTCGTGTATCAGACGAGAGTCACGTAGCACATATGGTCAAATCCACGAACACTGCGATGGTGATTATCGACAGAGCGTTCAACAATGAAGAGATTCCCAACATCATCCTAGACAACTACAAGGCTGGAGTTTTGGCAGCAAAGCATCTCATCGAGTGTGGTTGTAAAAGGATCGCCACCATCACAGGAAGCTTCAACATCGGATTGAGTAGAGATCGTCACCAAGGGTTCAAAGATACATTAGAACGACATGGATACGAGGTTTTTCCAGACCTGGTACATGAAGGAGAGTTCTCATTCGAGAATGGGATAGCTGGAGTTCAACATTTCATACGTAGCGGTATCTCATTCGATGGAATCTGGGGACAAAACGATCTGATTGCTGCTGGTGCGATATCTGCTCTTCTTCGCAAGGGATACAAGGTTCCTCAGGATGTAGCTGTCATGGGAATGGATGATGTGCAGTTCGCGTACATGTACCACCCCTCCATCACTTCGATCGCTCAGCCATACAAGGAGATGTGTGAAAAGGCTATCGACTGTATAGATAAAATAACTCGCGGCATTCCTCTGAACAACTTTCATGTGCTTTTTCCACCACATCTGGTAAGGCGAGAATCGACTGATCGGAAACGAGGACGACAGACGTAGGATCTCTCACTTGTCTCATCCGTCCGGCTCAGGTATGCTTCCTTCATGAACACCAGCACGATACAGCGAACTATCTCAAATCTATGCGTCTTCTGTGGCTCATCGGCAGGAAATGATACGGCGTACACCGATGCAGCAAAGGCTCTCGCCTGCGAGATGGCAACACGATCCATTCACCTAGTCTATGGCGGAGGTGGTGCCGGCATCATGGGAACTCTCGCCTCGGCACTACGAGACACCGGGGTAAGAGTGACCGGAATCATTCCCGAACGGTTATACGAGATGGTCAAACATTTGGATCACACCGAGGATGAACTGGTGGTTGTGCACACGATGCATGAACGGAAAGCAGCTATGTACGATCGTTCGGATGCGTTTGTTGCACTTCCAGGGGGCATTGGGACCTTGGAGGAACTCATGGAGGCGCTCACTTGGTTGCAGCTCGGCTATCATGCAAAACCGATTGGAATTCTGAACAGTAATGGATTTTTCGATTCGCTTATCTCACTACTGAGACGGATGGTGGATGATGGGTTTCTCGGTCACCGTGTGTTCGGCACGCTAGTGGTGGAAAAGAACCCCGCTGTGCTTCTCGACCGGCTGGCGGAAGTCGAACTCGTCATACCACAGAAGATTGTTCGGTAGTGACGATTCATAGTATACTGAGAGTATGAAAAGAACCTATAGAATCAGAGATTTACTGTTCATCATAGGAGGCTCCCTGGTCACAGCGGTCGGCGTGGCTGGGTTTATCACACCTGCACGACTGGCAGGAGGAGGTGTGAGTGGATTATCGGTCATTCTCTACCATCTGTGGAACCTTGATGTTGGAACTTCGATCTTTCTACTCAGTGTTCCTCTATTCATTGCAGGGATTCGTATCTTCGGTACTCGGTATGGATTTATATCCCTGCTTGGCACGATACTTCTGGCGCTGTTCACATCGCTATTCGGTCTGATCATCGGCTTTGAAGGATTTCTTCCCTACACCGACTCGGTCGACACACTCCTCTCAGCAGTGTTCGGTGGATTCCTGAGTGGCTTCGGGATGGGACTCGTGCTGAAAGGGGGAGCAAACACTGGAGGGACAGACATAGCGGCACAGATTGTGAGCAAGTACACTCCCATACCAACCGGTAGTGCACTGTTCCTTGTCGATGGGCTGGTGATCGTTGCAGGTGGGTTTGCCTTCGGCCTCGAAAGCGCACTCTTTGCTACGATTGCACTCTATGTGACCAGTGTCTCCATTAACTTCGTCCTCCTGAATATGGGAACTCGGTATGCGAAGACAGCCCTCATCGTAAGTTATCACCATGAAGCTATCGCTAAACGTATCATCTCGGATCTTGGACACGGAGGTACGCTGATACACGGGAAAGGAATCTATTCGCAACAGGATAGGCCGGTGCTCATGACAGTCATTCCGAACCAGAAGATCACGCAACTCAACATGATCGTGAAAGAAGAGGATCCGGAAGCTTTCATGATCATCGAAGAGGCGTTCGAGGTACTCGGGGAGGGCTTCTCTCCCATGGAAAAACGGTAATCAAGCCACCTTGTTGAAAGGCCACACCCTCAAGGATGCGGCCTTCACTGCACACATGGATTGTCGGCTCTCAATATTTCCAGAGCTTCTCGGGATATACGCGAGCTTCGATCTTTCGAGCTAATTCATCCTTAACGATCTGTCGGTCCTCCTGATAGGTCATGCCGAACCATCGTTCATTGGTGGTGTAGAACCGCATGTTACCGATTCCTTCATTCACCATGACGCTAGCACCTTCGGGGAGGTAGCACTCCTCCTTCTCGGTCGTTATGGCGTCTTTGATAAAATCGTCGAAATACTGTTGATAGAAGTCGATCGCAGCTGGTGAGAACCCGAAATAGTTCATGGAGACCCATTCATTTCCGGTAAGCTCTCGATCCTCACCATCGATCGAACTGATGATCTTGTCCCCTTGGTGGAAAATCTTCTTGTTCTCCCGCATGGAGACCAGATACCCATCATCCACCGTGCAAATTGCACGAGAGACCGAACCACTTTTACTGGTGGTGTTCTTCAGTACATATCCGACCATGGCATGTTCGGGAGAGTCGTTGTCGATTGAAGCAAGATGGCCTCCCATGATCTGGTAGGCTTCGCGACCATAATAGTCGTCGCTATTTATCACACAGAAAGGTGCATCCAGCGTATCTTTGGCACTCAGCACCGCATGTACGGTCCCCCAAGGTTTCTTTCTACCTGCGGAAGCCTTCACCTGTTCTGGTGTAAGCAGCGTGTCGAGCTCCTGGAATACATAGGTTGCATCGCAATTTGCTGCAATGCGATCGAAAATGCGGGCCCGAAAGTCTTTTTCTATGTCTTTTCTGATAATGAACACAACCTTACCGAATCCACTTTGCAATGCATCGTAGGTTGAATAATCGAGGAGTGCTTCGTTATGCAGCCCCACCCCATCAATCTGTTTGACTCCGCCATATCGGCTCCCCATACCTGCGGCCATGACCAATAGAATTGGCTTCATTTGGACCTCCTGCACTAATGTTCTGGATTTCAGTATAGCATAAAGTGCTTACAAGCACTACAGAACGTGGTATGGGAATGAATGGTATGCAAGCTGGGCTTTCGTTGCCGGTAGACGCTCGGTTATTAGTCTGCAGATACTTCCACTGCTACCGATGCCTCGTACGCACCGAAGGTGAATCCCTGTAGATTGAACCCCTCTTCGACTGTGGGGAATGTCACCAGGATATTCCCACGCTCTTCGATCCTACTCCCATCGCGTATACCAATGGCTTTCTGAATTGCCTGGAACGCATCGTCGGTGATTCGTACCTGATTACCCTGATTGACGACACTGATTTTGAACGGGATGGGAGGAGGATTGCTCCCTCCGGTAGCATTCACACTGCGAAACGCAAAGACGTTCTCGCCGAGCGAGGTTGAAAAGGCAGGTGCAAGTCTCAACTGATAGGCTACATCGGGACTATTGGAGAAGAATTCATAGGAGGCGACCTGGTGTGTTGTTCCGGCCATTTCCTGGTTCAGGATAAACGATATCCGTTCTTGAATCTCCAGGGTGAACGACTCCTGCAACTCAATGTGACCTTGCATGGGAATCGTTTCACTGTAAAGGCTTCGCTGAGCCGAGAGCACGGTGATCGAGCAGAAGATCAGTATCATGCAAATCAGAACTCTTCTCATCACGATCCCTCCTTGATGCTCACGTCACATGCGATACTTGTATGGTAATAAAACAAGAAAGTGATGTCAAGAGATATCGATTATCTTAGAGACTGGATTTTGTTGAAATCATGCAAAATCTTATATTATATTATTTTAATATTTTTCACACACGATCATCTTATGACACAAATCGGTAATTTTGTATCAGATTTGCCGCATCCATGACAGAAGACCTTCAGAACTCCGCTCTGCGTCTATTGACAAGCGTGACTGCAATCCATAGCATACAATGCATTGGATGCGTAGCTCAGCTGGATAGAGCGCTGCCCTCCGGAGGCAGAGGTCGTGGGTTCGAATCCCGCCGCATTCAACTTTTCGTGTGTGCACACTTTCTATCATCGTACACGTCGGATCCTGAGGTTCCGCCATCGCCGTTGCCACAGTTTCGTGCAAGGAAGATTGTTTTGGCTCGAGCTCCTGCCCTATCAAATCGCACTCTCCGTTTCAGCAACAGGCAGCTTGCTGCGCTCATTCTCCCTATCATAGTAGAGCGATTACTCGATGTTTCCATAGGTTTTGTCGATACACTCATGATCAGTTCAGTCGGAGAAGCTGCCGTTTCTGCTGTATCCCTCGTCGATTCGGTCAACTACCTCTTTCTCTTCCTCTTTTCGGCACTAGCTGCAGGAGGTGCGGTAGTCATTGCCCAGTACATAGGGCAACGCAGTGCAGAAAAGGCAGGAGAAGCTGCCAAGCAGCTCATCTATACCAGTACCTGTGTAGCACTTCTTTTCACCACAACATTTCTCCTGTTTAATGAGAGGATTCTCTCTCTGTTGTTCGGCAGCATAGACGATGCGGTCATGAGGCAAGCGAGAGTCTATTTTGCGCTCACCGCACTGAGTTATCCATTCCTTGGTCTCTTCCATAGTGGTGCAGCTCTCTTCCGTGCGATGGGAAACAGTCGCATTTCGATGCGCGTGTCGCTGGTGATGACTGTCACGAACATCACTGGAAACGCCATACTGATCTATGGCGCGGGCATGGGAGTCCTTGGAGCTGGAATAGCAAGTCTCGGTTCTCGGGTGATTGCTGCCGTATTGATGCTGTATCTGCTTCATCGAAAGTCAGATGGTATCCGACTCGAAGGCCTCCTGCACATCCATTTCGAGTGGCCCATGGTAAAACGAATTCTTCGTATCGG
>Ga0334901_1000917_pt1 | contig 35450 bp, 25 predicted proteins | sample GraSluR3_MG_3_FD_207216 | JGI IMG/M metagenome (GOLD analysis project Ga0334901, IMG submission 207216) | Sludge microbial communities from methane-producing bioreactor in Wageningen University, Netherlands - Granular Sludge_15_08-R3 | ecosystem: Engineered > Bioreactor > Anaerobic >... | reverse complement strand
AATGAGAGAAGAGGGTTTTCTCTCTGTCGCTGAAAGAAATCCTTCCTGGAACATAATTGAAAAGCGCCCTATCGACGGCTGGACAAAGGAAGGAACACTTGCATTCATGGAGGCTTTCCTTCAGAGTGGCAGAAATGTCGACGTCGTCGCATGCCAGTGGTGGTCGGGAGCTATAGCGGCATCGATGGCACTCAAGGAGAGAGGGATCACTGACGTAGTGGTTTTGGGCCTGGAGTATGCGAAAGAGCTCGTTCCTTACATCGAAGCCGGTGACGTTTACGCTTCCACGTATTTCTCGGTTATTGAAGAAGGCTACAAAGCAGTTGAGACCGCCCATCTGTACCTGACCGGCCAGGAAGTGCCGAAGTTCGTTGAGATTCAGCAGGTAATAGTCACAAAGGATAACGTGGCCGATTTCGAACCGGAAATGTAAGAGAAATACGACAGGAGGTCGCTGATGTCTGAAGCAGGTAAGATCAATATCCTCTCACAGCTGTTTTTTAATGAGGAGCTCTCCAGGGATAATTCCAGAAGCCTTACAGAGAAACTTTCGAAGGCAAAAAAGGCAGGACTACAAAAGCTCATTATCTGGTCGGTCCGGCCCAAATATCTTTCTTCGCTTGTTTTGATTTGCAGAGATGTTGGGATTTCTCCGCATCTCTGGTATCCCATACTTGCAGACACTCCAGTAGATTTCGACACGGACGCCTTCAAAATCGTCAGAACGTTAGACAGCGGTTGGTCGGAGATACTGGAATCCCAAAAGGCGGGCGGTGAGGAGTTTAAATTTCTTTGCCCCAACAAGGTAAGGCAAGAGGAGGCTTTTCTAAGCCGCTTCGAAGAAATTCTTGGCCTTGCCGACTTCGACGGTGTCTTTCTCGACAGGATCCGTTTTCCTTCGCCGGCCAATGGGATAGGAGAGATGCTTACCTGCTTCTGCGACACCTGCAAAGAGAGATCGAGCGCAACGGGTTCAGCCTTTGAGGAGGCTATTCACGGTTTTGTGAAAAAGCTCGGTTCGAAGGGGGGAATGGACGAAGTACTCGACACTCTCAAAGAGTTCTATAGAATTACTGGGGAATTTCTCGAGTTCAGAAAGTCATCGGTGCTCCAACTGTTAACTTCATATGCCGACAGGGCGAGAAATCTGGGCCTTGAAGTGGGGGTGGATCTTTTCTCCCCTTCGCTTCGAAATTTCGTTTCGCAGGATTACGAGAGGATATCCAGGCATGTGGATTGGATGAAGCCGATGGTTTACTGTAAAACAATGGGGCCGGCCGGACTTCCGATGGAACTTCTCTCTCTGGCAAAGATTCTCGTGGAGCACGCCTCGCGACTTTCGGAGAGAGAAGCGCTCGAGATTATCGGAGAGCTAACCGGCCTTCTATTGCCTGAAAGCTTTGAGGAAGTAAGAATGAAAGGCATCGATCAGAAGAACTATGAACTTGAGCTGAATAAGATCGACCAGATGAATCTCAATCCAGTAACAAGGATCTTTCCCGGCTTTGAAGCGGTCAATCTTCCCCCAGTATGTTCGGTAGGTCTGGAGGAAGTCAGGAATTACGTTGATGCAACTCTTAGAAAAGGCCATGATGGGTTTGTTCTCTCCTGGGATATAAGACAAATAAGTGATGAGATTCTCGAGTATGTGGGTGATCGCTTTGAATAGAGATACTGTCGGCGCTAGACTCATTCTCGAAGTGAAGGAGATCTCAAAGAGCTTTCCAGGTGTTAAGGCTCTTGACAGGGTAGACATGGATGTGAGAGAGGGGGAGGTCCACGCCCTTCTGGGAGAGAATGGATCGGGGAAATCGACGCTCACAAAATGCATTGTCGGAGCTTATCAGAAGGATTCCGGGACCATTCTCTATGACGGGAAGGAAACCAACTTCTCTTCTCCAACGGAATCTTTCAGGCAGGGAATAAGTGTCATCTATCAGGAGAGGAGCCTCATTCCCAAATTCACCGTCGAGCAGAACATATTCCTCGGTGACGAGATGCAGGTCTCGGGCCTGCTTTCAGAAAAGAATATGAGAAAGAGATTTCGCAGCCTTTGTGAGTCGTATGGATTTGATCTCTCACCGGACGAGAAGATATTCAGGCTCGGGGTGGCACAGCAGAAGGTTGTGGAAATCATGAAGGCACTTTCCAGGAATTCGAGGGTTGTGATCATGGACGAGCCGACGGCCTCGCTTTCGAAGGAAGAGGCCGATCATCTCTTCAAGATCATCTCTCAACTTAGAAGCAAGGGAATTTCGATCCTGTATATCACCCATATTCTGGAAGAGGTTTTCAGAATTACCGATAGAATTACAGTCCTCAGAGACGGCAGGAAGGTCTCCACTTTGAATACTGCTGAGACTGACAGAGAAGAGATCGTCAATCTAATGGTCGGTGAAGTCTTTCATGACATCGAAGTTATTTCGAGTTCAGCAAAGTACGACCTTCCACCCGTCATATCTGTAAAGAACGTTCAAAAGTTGCCTAGAGTAAGGGATATCTCATTCGAAGTCTATCCCGGTGAAGTGCTTGGAATTACCGGTCTCACCGGCTCGGGAAAAACGGAGCTGGCCAGGGCGATTTTCGGTGCCGAGAAGGCAGACAGCGGCGAGATAACTGTTGAGGGCAAGAGAGTGAATCTAAGCTCGCCGGTAGATGCCATAAATGCAGGGATAGCGTTAATACCCGAAGACAGGAAATCCGACGGTCTCATAATGCTTTTCGAGGTCTTCAAGAATATCACTCTCCCTTCGATAAGCGATTTCACTGCGACGCCCGGATTGATCCTGACGAAGAGAGAATATGTTAAGGCGAATGAATACAGGGAAAGACTTAACATCCGGCTTGCTTCGATACATCAGCAGACGAAGTTTCTTAGCGGAGGCAACCAGCAGAAAGTCGTAATTGCAAAGTGGCTGCTGACCAATCCAAAATTGCTGATCATGGACGAGGCGACTCAGGGAATCGATGTGAAGGCAAAGAGTGAAATCTACTCGATTGTAAGAGAGCTTGCCGAGAACGGCTTCTCCGTTATCTTTATTTCCTCTGAAGTGCCGGAAGTTCAGAGAGTATCCGACAGAATCCTTGTAATCGCAGATGGAGAGGTCGTAGGAGAATTCAAACGCGGAGCTCGCCAGGACGAGATCCTGAAGAAAGCGTTGAGCGGAAAACAAGAGCATCTAGATAATCAGGTGGTGAGTTGAATGTCAGGACCCGCTGTTAAGTCGAGGTTGGCAAGCTTTCTGGGAAAGTACAAAATCATTATCGCATTCTTTGTGTTGGCGCTGGTCATCTCACTTATGACACCCAACTTTCTATCTTGGAGAAATATCATAAACATATTCAGGCAAAGTTCGATAATCGGTATAATGGCTATCGGCTCCACATTTGTCATTATCGGCGGCGGGTTCGATATCTCGGTCGGTTCACTGCTGGCTCTTTCCGCCGCTATGGCGGTTGGACTCCAGTCTTCTATGCACTGGTTCTTCGCAGTGATTGTCGTTTTGCTAGTTGGTGCCGCCTTTGGAGCTGCAAATGGATTCCTTTGCTCGAAGATTCATATTCCACCAATCATTGCCACTCTGGGAACTATGACGATCATAAGAGGAATCGTTTATATGTATACAGGCGGTTATCCTCTTTATGTCGATTCAGAAGGGTTTGCTTTCATCGGCAATGGCTACATAGGGCCGATTCCCTTTCCAATAATTCTGCTGCTGATCCTAGTAGCTCTGGGTCAGTTCATTCTTGTTAAGACGAAATTCGGTAGGTACTCCTGTGCGATAGGTGGGAACAAAGAGGCGGCCAGACTCTCCGGAATCAAAGTCGACTTCTACATGACCCTGACCTTCGTTGCTGGAGGAGTAATGGCTGCAATGTCGGGAGTTGTCTACGCATCAAGGCTGCTTTCGGTTACGCCTCTTGCCGGTCAGGGCTATGAGCTGGATGCGATAGCTTCTGCAGTAATCGGCGGTACAAGCGTGTCTGGGGGAGAAGGTTCAGTCGTGAGAACTCTCATCGGGGCGTTGTTGCTGACAATGATAACCAATGCATTCAACCTGATCGGAATAGATCTTTATGTTCAATATGTGTTCAAAGGACTTGTAATTCTGGCAGCGGTTGGATTCGATTCATTCTACAAGGCCCGTGGTTAGAAGAATCAGCAAGTAGCGTCGACCCAAAAATGAACATACTGGCTTTCAAGAGCGCGCCTCTTCATCAGTGCATGGTTAGCTATCTCTACTTGAGGAGGCCATAGGCATCGCCCACGTTTTGAATGAAAATGATTCCCTTACCAGGCTCATCGATTCTTAGCTTCTCTCTTATCTTGTTCACTATTGTCTGTGTCAACTCTTTTTTGGAGACGATCATGACGATCTCCTTTTCAGGTTCGATCTCCATTGCGAACAACGTGCTTCTTTCGTGAACGCCGGATCCTCTCGCGTTTATTACCGTTCCACCTTTCGAACCCATCTCGGTAGCGGCATCTATAACTTCTTCGGCCTTTCCCCTGTCAACTATTACTGTAATCAATTGATACATAATCTCTTTTTCACCTCTTCCTTCTTGGAGCGAATTGCATCCCAGTTCTTTTGATCCTTCTACTTCCTGAATGTCTACAGTGAAAGCGATTCCGTGATCCGGGCGATCAAGCATCATATCTCTGTCAAGAGTTTCGAGCAAGCTCTTGGCATTCCTGTTGTTTGCAACTATCAATACTATTTCCTTTCGGATTTCGTACAGCGCGAAGAAGTTCAATAATCCACTTCTTACAGTGCCCCTCCCCAGCAGAATCGTGCCTCCGCTGATCCCGTTTTCCCTTGCAATTCGAAGCACTTCGCTTCCCTTTCCAAAGTTAACGACCGCATATATCAACTTATACGGACTGATATTCTTATTACTAGCCACTTGACTCAACACCTCTTTTTCTTGTCTTAATCTTGTATATCAACCCCAGTATTTGAAGAGCGATAATGGGTGTCATTGCGACCATAGATATGAGACCGAAAGCGTCAATGAGCACGTTCGCGCCTTCAATTGCGCTCGCGGCACCCTGGGCGAAAGCAATTACAAACGTACCCGTCATAGGTCCAGAGGCAACACCTCCCGCATCGAAAGCAATTCCGACAAAGAGCTTAGGCGAAAAAAACGACAGTAGTATGGAGATGGCATAGCCGGGCAGAAGAAAATGCCAGAGTTGAACCGCTGGTACAGCTATCCTAATCATTGAAAGAGCCACTGCCAGACTAACACCGGCCGATAGGGCGAGAAGAACTATTCTTCTCTTAACGGCACCACTGGTCACATCTTCAATTTGATGAGTCAGAACGTAAACCGAAGGCTCTGCAAGGATTGTGACAAGACCCAGAATCATACCAACTAGAACTAAGATTGACTTGTTTCCCATTGAGGCTATGCCGTATCCGATTTCTCTCCCGACATCCATGAAGCCCCCGTTGACACCTACGAGAAAAATCACCATACCTACAAAAGTGAACAGAAGTCCGACAGTTATTTGTCTGAGCACTCTCTTTGAAAGTCTCAGTGAGCTAAACTGAAGCAGCAAGAAGGCCAGCAGTATCGGAAGCAGTGAAAGAAGAACCTCACTCGCGATCCTTGGCATCAAATCGAAGAAGTAACCAAGAATCTCTGAAGATTCCGATGCGAAATAAACAGGGGCAGCTTCCATAGTGTTGTTAGTGGATACTATACCGACGAGAAGCATAGAGATAATTGCTCCGGCGGAGGCAATTCCCAGGAGTCCAAAACTATCATTTTCTGAAGATCTACTATCTCTCTTGAGAACTGATATCCCGGCTGCAAGTGTAAGAATGAATGGAACGGTCATCGCGCCTGTGGTAGCTCCGGAAGCGTCGAAAGAGATCGCAAGTAATTCTCTCGAAGAAAAGAGAGAAAGGATAAGTATTATACCGTAAGACACTGTCATAAGTTTCTTGAGGGCGACATTGAAGACGATTCTTATGAGTCCGAGTGAGAGAAAAACTGCAATGCCAATTGATGCAGTTATAACGACACTCCCGCTAGATAATATTCCTGAAGAGACAAGCTCGACCTGAAGCGCGTGTATGTGCAGTGCGGGTTCGGCTATGGATATGAAGAATCCAAGCACAAGACCTGCAACAGCTACTATCCAGAGCTTATTAGTCTTTGCTATGAAGGTACCCATGAAATTACCGATAGGGCTAATCCCTATACTGACTCCAAAAAGAAACGCAGACAGCCCGACAACAATCAAAAAGGAGCCAATCACAAATCTGAATATTAGAAACCAACTCAACGAGACAAACAGGAAATTGAGCACCAGAACCAGCACCGTAATGGGAAGAACGGCTAACAGCACTTCCTTGAGTTTTTCAAGAAGCAGGTTCATTGATATGCTCACCCTTTCTTCGAGATGCGCTTTTTTGCTTTATGCTGTGTCTTCTCTCCGATCGAAGCTCTTCCGTGGACGCCGAGTAGCTATACGTACCTAGGCTTTCAATCACTTCAAAGATCACCAATCCTAGACTGCAATCATTAGCTTTATTATACCTGTTCAGTCACCTCAGGGCAGGTTTACTTTCATGCGTCAATCTAAGAAAGGAATAGATGAAGAGCAAACTGAAACCCCTTTGACCATTCATCTCAATTATCGATACTTGCTATACGAACTGAGTAAAGTGTAGTATTTCGTACATAACACCATCGAATTCCGAAGGGCATTTTGTCCTCAATGAACGGAGGTAGAGATGCTAAGAGAGATAATGATTTCCTTTCTTCTCGAAGGAGACGGCTGTTCATCTATAAAATACAGGGTTCAAAAGGAAATCCTGGAAGAGAGTCAGGATACTCTGAATATGAGAGTACTTCATTCGGGAATCCTCGATGATATCAGGGTTAAGAAGATAATCGAAAACCAGAAACAAGATGGCTGGCTTGGTGAGAGCTTCCACGGGGAAGACATTATGGAGGCGTCGATCCGCTTCCTGCTAGAAAGGGGTCTTGGAAGTGATGATGCGGTTATTTTGAGAGCCTTTGAAGCTCTGGAAAGAGACAGCAGCGACTTCTCAAGAGAGTTTAAGAAAGTCGGTAGTGTATTGGACTCAAGGGGTTTTGGAGGATCCGAGTCAATCCGTGCGGCACTCTTTGCTCAGGCAGGACTCGAAGAAAAGGATTTCGTTAGATATGAAGTGGAGAAGGCTCTTGAGGCTTTTGATTTTGTCAGGAGTGCAGGATCGCTTTCGGAGATTACTGAAAGCTTCAATGGAAGGCTTGTTTTCAAGGAAGATGCAATATGGCCGTCAATATATCATCTTCGGCTTCTGGCTTTCGCGAGAGGTTCGAGAAGCGAAGAGGGCAGGAAGACAGTTGCCGGGGCAGTTAAGAGGCTAGCAGAGCTCTCGCCGATCAAACATGCGCTGCTTCGCCACAAGTCACAGTTGATAGCACCGGCCTAGGTCTTTATGGACGATTTCAACTCAGACATGGATAAGCTTGATTCGAAGGGGTGGATGATGTGGTTTCACCGGATGGAGCTGCTTGCGAGAATGGGTATTGCAGATGAAGTTCCGGAGATCAAAAGACAGATCAACAGGCTGCGATCAGCACTCCGGAAATCCGGAGCTAAATTTGCGGAGAAGCTCTCTCATCCTTACTTCACTCACTGGAACTCTTATACAGGCTTGGCACTTGAAGAAAACTGGAAATCACCATCCAGGAGAATCAACGATCTTACCTTTAGAAGTCTGCTGATCCTCAATAATGCTGATATGTAAGCCCGAACCTCGGTGAGTGCACTTTGGTTCATTTGAGTCCTATCGCTGTCCTCCTGATCAGTCAAACCGGGAATACACTGTGGGCATGAAAAACCCGTTATGGGAGAGACCGGCGTTTCCCTCGGCATCCAGGGCGATCACTCCACATTGGAAGCCCCGTTCAGAACAGATCTCGACAACTCTGTCGCAGGCTTCCTGAACCGCTTGGCCTCCCTCGACGAGCTCGACGAGCTTTCTTGTGACTCCGACTCTCAGTATTCCCTCTCCAAGACCGGTCGCAGAAGCCCCGGCAGATCTGGACGCGAAGGTTCCGGCCCCTATGATGGGAGTATCTCCAACCCTTCCCGGAAAGGCGTGGGCAATTCCCCCGGTCGAAGTCCCGGCAACGATGTGTCCCTTTGAATCGATTGCCACTGCTCCGACAGTAGAGAAGGTTCTCTGTTCAGCCAGAAGTTTGGAGTACTTTCTAACGAATTCTCTATAATCCTCCGGAAGCTTCTCGATTTCTCTATCATCAGTATTTGCATACTGCTCATTCGGGCTTGTCTCTCTGAATCCCATGAGTCTGGCGAATAACTCGGCCCCCTTCCCAGAGAGCATTAGGTGGGGAATTTCCTCCAGAACCTTTCTCGCCACGCTGATGGGATGAGCGAAATTCTTTATTCTGATTACAGCCCCTGCTGCCTCGTTACTATCCATAATTGAGGCATCCATTTCGATTTCTCCTATCATGTTGGCGAAGGGGCCGGAAATGCCCGCATCGAAAAGTGGATCGTCCTCAAGTTTCGCGATAACGGACTCAACGGCATCTAAAGCAGAATCGCTTCCTTTCAGCACTTCAAGTCCGATTTCAAAGGCCTCGTTCACTCCTTGTGTGCGAAGCTCGATCTCTTTTTGCGGAAGGAATCCTTCATCGCATCCGCCGTGCACGATCAGTGCTCTCTTCAATTGATTACCTCCAGCAAAATCTTCTACTGCCACTCGAGCACAGCTCCTCCCTCGGAGTGTCCGATCGACTGCGAATATGGGTTCACCAATTCTTTGGGGTTCGCGAGAGTGCCAAAGAGGTTGGAAACTGCGAGCCGGAGCAGTAGCAAAAACAAGAGCTCTAGAAAATTCAGATAACCTTCACTTCGTGTGTCTCAATCTAAGCAAACCGTATAGGCCGTGGCCGGGATGAATGAGCCAGGCTGATCCGAAGACTCCACGATTTGTGATTCCCGAGACCGAATCTGGCATCTTGAGTCCCTATCACTCCAGGCCAGGAAATCCCTACTACTGCATTCTTTTCGCCTCGTGATGAAATCTAACCTAATCAGAGGGTCTTCGTTCAACCCGGCGCATGATCTGTTGCTTATTGATGAGCATGAGAGTTATGTTCTTTGCGAGCTCAATGGTCTTTCGATCACTTTTTTGAGTTCTTCAGGTCTATCGAAATCCTGCCTATCTGACAGTGTTGACTTGACAATGGAATCAACTCCCGGAGAGACTTGTGACAACTTGTATTGGCTTATATTCTTAAGTCTAAAGAACTCAATGTACTCGGCCTGAACTTTTCTACTGACTGCACCAAGCCAGACTTCAAATTTGCTCTCTTTGTGCAGATAAACAATCGCGATTTCAAGTTTCTGATCTTTCAAGGCGGAGGGGAAAAAAGCAAAAATACGTCATATCCATGTACCCGAGATACATGGAGCCGGTCACATAGTTCGGGTATCTGTCGGTCAAATACGTTCTTAGATCCGACATGAACGACATGACTCCCCTGCAGGCTTCCAGGATACGCCCTGTGTTCAACTGGCTCGTGTATTCACGGATAAGATCGTTCAGAAAGTCCATATTTCTACTCCTCATTCCACCGGTATTTCTTGTTCTTGCGAAGAGTATCGAGATTGCAGTTCGGGCACAAGCCATTAAGGCAGCATATAACCCCGCCACATTCAGGGCAACGCCATTTTTCCTCTTCCTTCTTCAAGAACAGTTCAATAGAGTTGTCACGAATGAATTCCAGGTTCTCAATCATGCTCATTTAAAATTAAGTTCGGTAGCGCTTATCCAGTGTCTTAAATCATTTGCAGGAAAAGAGTTTACGCTCATAGCAGAAACGGACGCTTCCCTTTGCAAGCAATTCGCACTGGTCGCCCATATGAGTGCAGTTTTCACCCCTCGGAATACAGCCGGGGCAATACTGTCTGTGAAAGCCTCTTTTCTTGAGCTCCTCCTTCACTGCCTGTTAATTGATGCACAGGCTGCAGTTGATACCGCATTGAGCGATTACCGCCTCTTTCATTGAACACTCCCGTCAGGACCCGTTGAGAACCGGGTTCGCTGAACTTCCCGATAAAGCTTACCATTTTCATTGTACTTCTCATCTTACGTTAGGCCCTCTATCAAGATCATAGCTCTCATACCGGGCAAGCTCAATAGGAAGTTAAGAGAAATCTCTCGAAGACTCTGAGTAGCAAGAAGTGCATCGTCTCTTCAGCGCCCGGCATCGATCGGATGTCTCCGGTCATGAATCGACTTCTCGCCTCTCGTCTTGTGTTACAGTGATGTTAAAAATGGAGTCTGTCCCTAAGGCCGAAAACCCGTCCTGAAGACCTGCGGAAAGGGCTGGCAAGAGTATCTGATCGCGTCGGGAAAGTCTTTCTTTCACCAGGTCTTCAGAGTCGAGATAGAGACTGAAGCATCATTCGAGCTTGAAGGCAGATTCCACATACTGACTCTCGTTGAAGGTGAGAGTGTGAAGCTTGTCTCGAACGGGAACGAGTTCGTGTTGAATTACTCCGAGACGGTCATTGTACCTGCAAGTACGGGACGCTACACGATGAGAGCCGGAGGCGAGGGGAAATGCATGGTTGTGAAGGCGCTGCTGAAGTGAAGACCGGCGTGATTATCGCTCTGGACGTTGGCGGTACAACCGTAAAGTCGGCTCTATGCAACGATTCAGGCGATTTGCTGACTGGAATAAGCACGACTCCCATTGATTCGAAGGCCTCAAAGGCCGCGATACTTGAGAGTTTCAACGAGATCGTGACGACACTGTCCAGAGCTGCAGCCAAGGCGGGACTTAGGGTATCGGGTCTTGCACTTGCCTTTCCAGGACCTTTCGATTACGAAAGAGGCATATGTCTCATAGAAGGAGTTGAAAAGTACGAAGCGCTTTACGGCATGAATCTGAAGAGCTTTTTTCGAAGTGAAGTACTGGCGGATGGGTCGATACCGATCCTCTTCGATGCCGACTCCTGGGCCTTCGCCAGGGGCCAGTATCACAAAGGCGCCGCGAGAGGCGCCAAAAGATTCATAGGCCTGACAATCGGAACTGGACTGGGCTCGGCTTTCATGGAAAGGGGGAGTATAGTAGAGAATGAAAGGGGAATTCCTCCCTACGGCTGGATAGGAAACCTTCCCTGCGGGAAAGGGATTCTGGATGATAGAGTCTCTCGAAGGGGTATCCTTGCCAGATACGGAGAACTCACCGGAGGGACCCATGGCTGCCTTGACGTAGAGGATCTCTTCAATCTAGCCGAGAGTGGTGACGGAAACTGTATCGAGGTCTTCCGCGAAACCGGGATCCTTCTAGCAACGGCGCTCGCTCCTTTCATCGAAGCCTTTCATCCCGACTGTATTGTTATGGGAGGGAAGATCTCAGGAGCGTTCAAGTACATGGTCCCAGGGCTCAGCAGAAGACTGGAAGAACTCTTAGGGAAAGGGAATTTGCCCGAAATATTGAAAGCCATCGGCGCAGACAGCTGTACCCTCTCAGGAGTGGCGTTATACCTGGCAGAGAGATACTTGAAAGGGGGAAGAACATGCTAGCGGGTTGTTATATTGATCACGGACCTCGAGATTGGCAGATCATCCAGCAAGAGAACGGCAGAGCATCTATCGATCTTCGTGGGACTTATATACTCTCGAAGGACTTACAGGAGACACAAAGTGTCTTTGTGAGGGTGGTCCGTGAAGACAGCTCCGAGACGGTGCTACCTTGGCTTGAAGCGAAGATGCTCGAAGGAGAAAGATGGGAAATATGCCTTAACATTCCCTCAGGAGGGCTCTACAGAATAGAGACTTGTCTGAAGCCTGAAAGCTTCGGGATAGAGTACGCATTCCGGGGAGACATGATACAGCACATAGGCGTAGGCGAACTCTTCGCAATCACCGGTCAGAGCAATTCTGCAGGATACGGGAAAGATCCCATTTATGATCCACCGGAAATAGGAGTCCACATACTTAAGAACAACGGAACATGGGATCTGGCTGCCCATCCACTGAACGATTCCACCCGATCCATCCACCCTGTCAACATCGAATCGATCAACCCCGGCCATTCGCCGTATATAAGCTTTGCCAGATATCTGAAAAGAGAGTTGAACATGCCCGTCGGATTGATTCAAGCCTCTCTAGGAGGCTCCAGCCTGAGTCAGTGGAACCCGGGCGAAAGCGGAGAACTTTACCGGAATCTGCTGGAAGTTGTTGCGGACTGCGGGGGCAAAATCAGAGGTCTTCTCTGGTACCAGGGCTGTTCCGATACTGCAGCGCCCCTCTTCAAGACTTACGGTGAAAGGTTCTCAAATTTCGTGAGAGCCTTACGAAAAGACTTGGGCTCGCCGGATCTGCCCGTCTTTACGGTACAGCTTAACCGCTTTGTTGCAGATCCAGAGCCCTGGGGAATGAACGATGAAGGGTGGGCCGTAGTTAGAGAAGCTCAGAGACGAGCAGCTCGAGAGCTTCCGGGAGTCTACGTCGTTCCTTCGATCGATATCCCGCTTTCAGACAACATCCACAACAGCTCATACGGAAACGTGATGCTTGGAGAGAGGCTGGCCAAGAGTGTTCTTAAGCACCTGTTCGGGAAAAAAATCCAGGCAGATGCACCGGACATAGCTCGCGCATCGGCATCGGGTGACGGAACCGTACGTCTGGTCTTTGACAACGTAAGTTCCAGGCTCTATGCCTTCGATCTCAAGCCCGAAGACCTGCCCATCTTGATTTCTGACGAGTCGGGAAATATCCAGGTAGAATCTTACTCCATCGAGGGCAATGTCATAACTCTAAGACTCTCGAGAGAGCCAGGAGCTCACGCGCTCGTTCACTGTCAGCATGAAACAAATCCACGGCCTCTTCCGATCATAGATGCTGTCAGTCATCTTCCTGTCCTCCCGTTCTACAGTTTTGAAATATCCAGAGAGTGACTCCTTTCTTGGAAGGAAAGCAAGAGAACAAGAGTACAAGTGATAAAGGGTATCTTCATTGAGCCAGACACAGAAAATCCATTCTTGCTTCCTTCTCCTTTTCTGTAGACGGGCAACGGCTAACGAGCTTATCTCCGGTTTTTCCTACCACCAGCCCGCTACCACCAACCTCGGTTCTATTTCAACAAAACCGTTTTCATGGTGAAAGAATCAAGAATCGCTATGGTGACATCAAACTCTTCGTTGCCGAATTCACTCTCAACGAATGGACTCTGCAGCGTGATCTCAAGCAGCTGAGTGTCGATAGGCTTTTCGGCTGGTAAGAAGTCGACGGAATTTTGAACCACGAGTCTCAACGGATCCTGGTTTGCAAAGAAGTAATCGATAAATTCCTGTCGCTCCTCTTCCGTGATCCCGTAAGTGTAGGTCGCAATCTGTCCTGCTGAGGTGTCCACAGGAACCCAACCGTAATTGGGCAGGTAGAACTCGGCCCAAAAATGCGAACCCAGCTGTCCGGAGAAAACCTGAAAGCCTCCCGGCGCCCTTGCCGGTATTCCTATGGATCTACAGAGAGCTGAGAAGATCATCGACTGAGTGCCGCAATCACCATAACCGTGTTCGAAAGAGTAGAGGCTTTCCGGAATCCCAGCCGCCTCTATTGAAACGTGAGCCATAAAAGTGTATTTGATGTTTTCAACTACGTAGTAGTATAGTTTTTTTGCCTGTAGGTAAGGATTGGTCTCATCTCCAACAACGCTTCTGGCAAGCTGCTCAAATCTTTCATCGAAGTAGATGCTTCCTTCTGACTTCGTGTAGTCCTTGTAAAGCGAGCTTTCTTTGTCGTATTCGCCTACCTGATCTGGATCTATATCGAACTGCTGCTGATAGTGTGTGAAAGTATATTCCACGGAGATATCCAGATCTTCATCGAGATTCGAAAGATCGAATTCGAAGAGGACATAAGCTATATCGCCGGAGGTTCTGGGAAGACCGACCACCGCTTCCTTTGGTCTTACCTCAAGCACAGAAATTTTCTCTTGAGCGGCCGTCTGCAGAGGAAGGGGGAACCAGATTCTCAACGAACCCTCATCCGGCAGCAGAGATCTTTCAGTATGCACTTTGTACTCCACAAGGTAATCCTTCGGGTTGAAATACGGGCTGTGAGCTGGCTTGAAGGTGGCAAAAGGTGTCTGCCTCGGTCCGTATTCTTCCAAAAGGTATCTAACCAGCAAGAGATTGCCTGCCGACCACTCTGGCACCCTGTTGACCAGTTCCGGGTCCCTGGTGAAGAGGTTGTGCTCCAAGTCGCAGTAGTACATCTCTACACCGTCTACAAGGGCTCTCTGTATGTCTCTTTCAACGATGAATTCCCTCACTTGTTCATCATTCTTGAGCTGCGGATAATGTTTCATGATTATCTCTTTAGCCTCTTCGAATGTCAGCGAGAATTCCAAGGTGCTTTTCAGTTCGTTCTGTCTTCTCAAATACTCGTCGGACCGCTGAAAGAAATTACCGAAAGCAACCGTAGAAACAAGAACGATCACAAGAACCAGTTTCAATTTCATGCTTTATCCCCCTTTTCTGTTCCCTGATTTGACACAACAAAGCAAGTATATAATGATTGACTTCCAGAATTTAAACAATGAATGTAGTCTTTTGATGAATATCTTTGCCTTGTGATCTCAGAGAGGAGTAAATTACAGATCGGAGCACTCTAACATTAGAGGCTAAACAGTCAATCCCTCTTCTGGATTTTTATTTGACCAAATATTGTATTTCCCTTGCAGAAAATCTGTTTCAGGCACAATTGAAATACATAGAATGGACAAACAACAATACATACAGTCAGTGCCGGCGATCCAGGATAGAATGCAATCTCCTTTGTGGCTTATTCACCCCGAGTTCGCTCAATACGTTTATAACCCTCATAAATAGGGCTTATCAGTGCACCGTAGTGACAACATTCCGTCTTTCATCTTCGTTTTTCGCTATATTGGCTCATTTCAGAACCTAAACTGACAAACCTCTCGCCAGTCGTGGGGAGTACACGAACGACTTGACCCCCAAAACGGGTCTGTCCCTTTCGAAAAGAAACTGATCGGAAACCTAGAAGAGAAGAGAGACATGAAGATTATCGATCGTTAGTATACTCTAAAGGATAATACTGTAAAGTATAATAAGCAGGTGATACATGCCTTCCCGTTGGCCTACTATCAGGCACTTGCTTGTCCAATTCCCCTGGGGGGCTGAATACGATCTCTAGCGCTCAAGAGATCGGAAGCGTGAGGATAGAGGTTTGAAGATCAAAATCATTCCGATGACGGCTATAGGTTACTCCGAAAGCGCTACAATCAGGCATCTGAAATTGTTTCAGGATCTCGATCTTGGCTTTTGATCTTGACCAAGAACGAAGAAGAGATCCTCGCTCTGGAACGAAGAACAGATTCTTTCTCTTGGACGGCCAACACGGTTCTTTGGCTCTTCGGACTTCCTACCCTACCCCCCAACCCCGGTCCTCCCTCTTGCTTACATCCTCTTTGAATTGATTCCTTTGCTCTTGACCAACCACCTACCACGAACCAACAACCAGTTTGTGAGTTTCAATTCCTCATAGGTACTCTTAGAACAGAAGGGCCGATTCCTGAGATCGAGCGGGAACAGAAATTTCAATTCCTCATAGGTACTCTTAGAACTAAACAAGAAGCAAATCCAGGCGAAACACTTCGCATTTCAATTCCTCATAAGTAGTCTGGAAGTGGTCCCGAAGCTTATAAGAGCATTGAGTCTATTGTTTCAATTCCTCATAGGTAGTCTGAAAGCGGAAACTGCATCCAGTACCTGAGAAAAAGAAAACTGAAGTTTCAATTCCTCATAGGTAGTCTGGAAGCAAGACGCGTCTAGTATTAATGTCAGTCAATTTGAGTTTCAATTCCTCATAGGTAGTCTGGAAGCTCAATAGAAGTATATCATATATGTATCATTGTGTTCCAATGCCTCATGGGTAGTCTAAGAAGGTATTTGCATCAGCTCTATTAACTGAATTCTTCAAAAGGCTTCTGCTTATCGAGTAGTTCCTTCAATTTCAAATTCTATTCAAACTTGATTCTATTATCTCCCTCGGTAGTCGGTTTTCGCCGATCCAGCTCATCCATCCTAATATCGAGAGGAATCCCTTTCGGCGCTCATTAGATTAGTAAACATGCTTATAAGAGAGAATACGAATGATCTGTGTTCTATGGAGATTTTTAAGTTAATCGGCAGAGCTACCACTGTGTCAACTTCTTCTGGAGGAAGTGTGACCCAGTTTTCCTCAGTCACGAGTGAAAGACTCGAAATTCTGCCAGTGGAAGACACATTTAGGATTGTTTTTTCGCTGATGCTCTTCTCACTCACGGAATATCCTGAAGCAAAAGCGTCGAAAGGGGAAAAGCTTTGTAACCCGCTATACAGAATCATATTATCGTCGACAATCCCTTTCTTTACTGATACAAAGAATTCGCTTGTCACTTTTTTGGGAATCATTGGAAGCTCGAGAATTCTGAGTTTCTTCATTCTGAATCTGAATTCCAGAGGGGTCATGTACTTTTCTCTAGATATGTTCTCTGGCATCCTTACTAGGAGGCCATCTGCAGTTATCAGAGCAATCACAGAAGACTCCAGTTCGCTAAAACACTCTTCAAGAGGGAACCCGGGGCGAATCGAATCCAGTTCCAGGTCAGTGTTTCTTGATACAGCTCTTATTAACACCCATTTTGGGCAGTAATCTGTAATGCTTAGGGTAACAAAAGATTCTTCTAAGAAATCAAATGAAACACGGTCTACGCTTTCGTATTCTGTATAGCCTGGTCTATTGGAGTCAAGCATTATTACTTCAAGTCGAACTGCTTGCTCTGTCACAATTGGAAAAAACTCAAGCAGTAATTGCAGAGCCATCGGAGCGATAATAAATAGTGGTAGACGCCATTTTCGCGGATTGCAACACATGATGAGATTATGTCTCATAAGCAAAGGTATGAACACGACAGCGATCATCATAATTAATACAGAAGCTAATTCTATACAGTCGAAACTTGCGGAGCAAGTAGACGCAAGAAAATAGTTTAGGATCAAGGAGGACTCGGCAGTCATTATCGATACTATCAAACAAAATGCCAATTTCCGCGTGAATGGAATTTGGATGAAGCTACCTGAACTCTCTTCCCTAGACTCAATCAAAGACCAGACTATGATTAGCCAAAGGAAGAGCAAGAAGTAGTCTATAAGGACGAACCAACTACTGAAAGAGGCACTCAGAATCATTCCAAGCTCTTTAAAATTGGGGTCATATTGAAGCCGAATAATGCCTAGACCATAAGAATCAACTACGAGGAGTTCCAGCCATTCACGAGATACTCGGAAAACTCCCAGAAGGCTTCCAACGGGATCAATCGTCCACATCTGAGAGTTATCAGCGAAATCATTGAGACCATTTATCTCATCTAGTTGTGCAATTAGGGTGAAAGAACTATCTTCAGTTGTCAATACGAAGACATTGTCTAGCCCGAAGAGATTAAAGTCGTCACGCATCTCGTGAGTCTCGGTTACGGAATCCCTTTCTAGATTGTAGGTATACAAACCCCACCTAGTGACCACCAAGACTTCGCTTTCACCAGAATCATTAATCATAGTGAAGTAATCGACGGGTGAATCGACCGAGAGGCAGCCAGACTCTTCACGCTTCAAAAAGACACTATTGATCTCATCAATTCCGAAAACAGTCAGTTCGCTTAATTCGGGAGTAAAAATCTGGACCATTCCATTTGTGTAAGCCTTCAGGCCTACGCAGGATTTGTCTGGTAATTCAACAGTCTCAAAAGAATAGGGAACCCAGTTCTCATTGAAGGGTGAACACGAATAGCAAAGACTCTTGCGAAAGTCTATGAATCCCTCAGAAGTAGCAACATAATCTGCTGATTCTGTTTCAAACAGACCAATGACGTCTTCTACGCAGTTGACCGTGTACTCTCCCGTCTTTTGTAGATCGTTAAACTCCTGAACAACTAGAGTCTGATTATCAGTTCTGGTGATAATAATGATCGTCTCTCTGTTATGTATGTTTAAGAAGTCTAGTAACTCTACTTGCCCCTCAACAACGAATTTTCTTTGCTCAGTTGAGTAATTCTTAGACACTCTTATTAGGTTAAGGGTACCTTCGCGGTCAACAAAACCAACAGTGTTTCCAGACTGAACAACGGAGTACTGATCAAGATCAGGTCGAGAAAGAAGACAGCGGTCATAAATCAGAGGATCATGAATTTGAGAAACAAGTGACGTCAGAAGAAGAAAAAACGGGAGAAGTACAATGAGAACTTTTCCGGCTGTCTTGATCGCACCTAACAGCTCCCTTAAGTCCTTTACCATCTTTTTGCATTCCACTCCCTCAATAGGATTTCATCGTTCAATAAAAAGAAGCCGTTGATTCTTCCCATACTGTCCATCGTGCCACAATATTGCCCCACTAGCTCATTCTCGGATTTCAGATATATGAAAACCTTTCTTCCGGGAGCTGTGTAGCCCTCAATAGTAACTAATATACCTTTGTATTCTGCATGCCCGATGAACTTACCGTCAGTCATATCGTTAGAAATTACGAATTCAGTAGGTGCATTTCTGGCGTCTTCATTGTAGGATATTTCCCAAATACCTCTCATATTTAACGGCGAAATGTATGGGCACTTGGGGGCAAACAGAACAAGGAGAAAGATACCTAAGAATACTGATGCCAGAACCTCTGTAAAGCGCAATCTTCAACCTCCTTTTCTTGATCAGATATTACCCACAAATGTGCTATTAGATTATCAATTTGCTCACTGCTAGGCTATTCTGCCAACACGGCTCCAAGCTTTTTTGTGAATAGAGTTCATTATTTATCTGTCCAGTCGCGGCATATGTATTCGGCCTGTTCGAGCACCGTTTTGACTGCCTGCTGTTGCAGGTCGGGCGGGTAACCGAACTTCTTGAGAATGCGCTTGATCTGGGTTCTCAGTCTTGCTTTGACATTCTCTCTAAGGGTCCAGTCAATGGATATGCTCTTCCTCATCGTATCTACGAGATTTACCGCTATTACTTTGAGCTGCTGGTCTCCCATGATGTCAACTGCGCTTTTGTTCTCAGATAGCGCATCGTAAAATGCAAGTTCGTCATCAGATAGTCCAAGCTCTTCACCTCGATTTCGAGCCTGTTGCATCATCTTAGCCAGTTCTATCAATTCCTCAATGATCTTGGCCGTTTCAAGTTGCCTGTTCTTGTATTTGATTATGCTCTTTCTCAGCATCTCGGAAAAAGCGCGAGATTGTATTAGATTCGTTCTCGAGAAGCTCTTGATCTCATCGTTAAGCAGCTTTTTAAGCATTTCTACCGCCAGATTCTTCTGAGGAATTTCTCTCAACTGAGCTAGAAACTTCTCTGAGAGTATCGAGATCTCCGGTTTCTCGACCCCGATTGACTGAAACAGGTCCACAACCCCTTCGGAAACAATTGCTTTAGAGACGATCTGTTTTATCGCGGCATTGTAATCTATCGGTTTCGTTCCATTCTCTGGAGATTTCTTTAGTATTGATGCTTTCACCATCTGGAAGAAGGCGACATCGTCCGTAATAGCCATAGCTTCCTGTGCGGGAACGGCCAGCGCGAAAGCCTTCGAGAGCTCTGTCACATACTTGACAAACCTTTCTTTTCCATTCTCCAGCCCGAGTATGTGATCGGCAGTCCACATGACAAAAGCTAGCTTTTCACTCTTGTCGATCGAGAAGAATCTCTTGTATTCGAATCCGTGGAACATAGCTGTGAGAACATCGAACTTCTCGAGCATAACTGCAACGGCTTCGCTCTGATCGACTTTGATCTTTCCCTTTCCACCACTTCCCGTATAGTCTGCAAGAGCCTCTCTCAGATCCTCTGCTATACCGATATAATCGACAACAAGCCCACCCGGCTTATCTCTGAAGACTCTATTGACCCTTGCGATGGCCTGCATCAGGGTATGCCCGTGCATCGGCTTATCAATATACATCGTATGGAGACATGGAACGTCGAAGCCGGTCAACCACATATCCCTGACGATTACCAGCTGAAGGAGGTCCTCCGGATCCTTGAAACGTTTAGCGATTTCTTCCCGCTGCTTTCTCGTTCTTATATGCTGCTGCCAGCCAGGATCGTCGCTGGCAGAACCTGACATGACGATCTTGATCGCGCCCTTCTTATCGTCTTCACTGTGCCAGTGTGGCCTCAACTTGATTATCTCGTTGTAGAGATCGACACAGATCCGCCTGCTCATGGAGACGATCATTCCCTTTCCCATGTTGACTTCCTGTCTCTTCTCGAAATGATCGACCAGATCGGCCGCGATTCTGCCAAGTCTTTTCTCAGTTCCGGCCACGGCCTCCAGAGCGGCCCATTTTGATTTTAATCTCTCTTTCTCAGACTGCTCTTTACCTTCAGTAACTTCCTCGATATCCCTGTCTATGTGAGGCATCTCGTTTTCATCTAGATCGAGCTGTGCGATCCTGCTTTCGTAGTAGATCTTCACTGTCGCTCCGTCTTTCACGGACTGCTCTATATCGTAAACATCGATGTAGTCACCGAATACGTTTCTCGTGTCCCTGTCAGAGAGGCTTATAGGAGTTCCCGTGAATCCGATAAACGAAGCGTTTGGAAGGGCATCTCTCATGTGCCTGGCAAATCCATCAATGAAGTCATACTGGCTTCTGTGTGCTTCATCCGCAATCACTACGATATTGCTCCTGTCTGAAAGCATAGGGTATGACTCTCGTCCTGTATCAGGCAGAAATTTCTGTACGGTAGTGAAAACAATACCTCCCGAGGCTACTTTGAGCTTTTCCTTGAGGTCTTCTCTAGATTCTGCCTGAACCGGGGTCTGTCGCAGAAGCTCGACCCCTCCCGAAAATGTATTGAAGAGCTGATCGTCAAGATCGTTCCTGTCTGTGATCACTACTATGGTCGGGTTATCCATCTGAAGAACCAGCTTCCCGGTATAGAAAACCATCGAAAGGCTCTTGCCGCTTCCCTGAGTGTGCCAGATAACTCCGCATCGCCTGTCTCCGATCGGAGAAGTCGCCTTCAGGGTCGATTCCACTGCCTTGTTCACGGCATGATACTGATGATACGCAGCCATCTTCTTCAAAGTTTTGTGCTCGGAAGTCTCGAAAACGATGAAGTGCCTGATCAGATCAAGAAGGACCTTTTTGTTCAGCATTCCCTTGAGGAGGACCTCCATCTGCGGGCGCTTCTGGACGGGAATATCCTTCGAAAGCCATGGTTTGAGCTCGAGCTCTTCGACCAGAGCTGTCTCTTCGTTCAGAGAGAACACCGGTCCGTTATCCAGGCTGTACTTGTGTAACTCCTCTATCTTCTGAAGCTCGGGACTCAGCTCGATAACCTCTTTCCCGTCAATCGTTTTCCAGGGCATGAAACGCTCTCTGTCGGATGTCAATGTGCCGGCCCTGGCTTCTATCCCGTCGGAGATAATCAGCGCTTCATTGAATCTAAAAAGATAAGGAATCTGAGACTTGTAGGTCTCCAGTTGGTTAAAGGCCGACCAGATCGAGGCGTTCTCGTCGGCGAGGTTCTTCAGCTCGATAACGACTATCGGAAGCCCGTTGACGAAGAGAACGATGTCCGGCCTTCGCTCCTTCAGGCCCATTACCGTGTACTGGTTTACGGCGAGGAATTCATTGTTCAGTGGATCTTCGAAATCGAAAAGCCAGACCTTACCCCAAGTAGTCTTTTCGTCCTTTCTACGGTATTCGACATCCACGCCATCAGTCAGATATTTGTGAAAGCTCTTGTTGTTCTCGACGATATCCGGGTTTTCTTGTGCAACAATCCTTCTCACGGCTTTATCTATGCCGTCCAGGGGTATGTGGGGATTGACTCTAGCCAGAGATCTGCGCAGACGCTCGATCAGAACGGCATCCCTGTATGTGCTACGTTCGGGAGAGTAACCGTCTGGTGAAATATCCGGTCCGTAGATCCTTTCATACCCGATCTCCGTCATGATATCCAGAGCAATCTCTTCAATTTCCGATTCAGTCATTGCCTTTGGCACTGGAATCACCCCATATCCTTCGCGATTGCCGCTTCTCACATCGGCGAATGGCCTTCCGCTTTTACAATTGATCGACTTCCTTCTCAGAAACAGGAACTCTGATTTCTCCTGACATGAGTTTCGGGAGGAGAGAGTCTCGGAGTTCTGAAAGGGATTGGTTTTGCCAACAGTTTGTCTGTAACAGATCAAAGATGATGCTGATTCGGTTTTCGAAATCTCGCAACAATTGTTCAGTCGGAATCACCAATTGCTGCATATAAGCAATGTTTCTATTAAGTCCCGGTACCGCTGAATCAGCAGAAAGCCTCGGCAAATCAGCGTGTTTAAGCGCAAAATAAAGAAAGTGCATAATGGATTTGCCAACTCTTTGAACAACGTAAAATGTGGTGTCTATTGGGAAGAAGTCTTCTTTAGACCAATGTATTAGCCCTGGATTACCTTTTCTACCGACTATTATCCCAGGTCCTGACACTAGACTTTCGTTGTGCCATCCTATTTGTCCGTTTGATCCGTAAACTGGAATCCTACCCTGAATGCGTTTATCAGCCTTTAGTGCTTTACCATATGAAAACTCACACACATCTTCAATTCTTCCAATTCTCCACCCTTTTGGAATAGGGCCGAGGGGGGAGTCGATCATTTCGCCGCCGGAGGATTTGTAAGGCTCACCGTTTTCATTGGGGAATTCGAAGTCTATAAACCAGTGCTTGAATATCACTCGTGCGATTTCTTCGAGACAATCATTTACTCTTCTATTCAAACTGATTTTTCCGTCGATAGAGCTGAGAATATGTGCTATCTTTCTTTGAACACTAAGCTCTGGTAAAAGCACCTCGATATTCTGAATCCCATATAGTGGAAGCTTAAGTTGAGTGGAACCTACCGTATTCTTTTTGATTTCGTGTTGTCCGTTAGGTGCCTTAAGATAGTACATGACGTATGCAGAGTCGACATTAGGATCGTCTATGCACACCTTTGCCGCATTCTCAGTGAGATTAGCTCCATCTAGCTCAGAGGTAATTTGAGCAACTAAACCTATTGTTCCGACAATTGAGACAATTACATCTCCTGATTCAACAGTATATTGACTGATTTGAGGGTATACTTCATCTGGAACAAACAAAAGGCTATCATGGTCAATCATTCCATTAGATATGTCGACAACTCTTATGTAAGGATGGCAATTATTAAGAGCCTGCAATCGAGAACCCAAGGGTAATCTCTTGCCACCTTTCACTCTCGCGATTGTTCCAAGCTTCACCTGTTTCCACTCACCATCCATATCCTATACCCTCCAGGTTCTTCCTGATCTCTTCTTCCAGTTCTCTCGATTCTTTGAAGAGCTTCGCGAGTTCGGTCGTGAGTCTTTCCATTTTCTCCTCGAAGGATTCGCCGTCGTCTTCGATCTCTTCCATGCCTACGTAACGGCCAGGGGTCAGGATATAGCCATTCTCTCTTATCTCATCAATCGTTGCCGTTTTACAGAAGCCAGGGATGTCTTCGTAACCTTCAGGCTCACCTCTCTCGCCGGATTCCTTCAGGTAGTTCTCTATCGTCGATTGCTCGGCGGCAAGGAGCGCTTGGCCGGTCTCCATCGAAGCGATTTCTCCCCGCCAGGTGTGATAGGTGTCCGCGATTCTCTTTATATTCTCTTCCGTCAACGTCTTATGTTTACGATCTATCATTATGCCAAGCTTTCTTGCGTCTATGAAGAGCGTTTCTCCCCTTCTATCTCTGAACTTGTTGTTCTGTCTGTCCCGGGAGACGAACCAGAGGCACACGGGGATCATCGTGTTGTAGAAAAGTTGACCAGGGAGGGCCACTATGCAGTCGACGAGATCTGCTTCGATTATGTTTTTTCTTATTTCGCCTTCTCCTGATTGATTTGAAGAGAGCGAGCCGTTAGCCATTACGAAACCGGCGATCCCATTTGGCGCGAGATGGCTTATGAAATGTTGTATCCAGGCGTAGTTGGCATTTCCCGCAGGAGGGATGCCGAACTTCCATCTGGCGTCGTCCCTAAGAGAGTTGCCGCCCCAGTCGCTGTCGTTGAAGGGAGGATTAGCCAGAAGGTAATCTACGCGTAGATCTTTGAACTTGTCGTTGTGGAAGGAGTCACCGTATTCGATCTTTGCGTCTATCTGTCTGATCGCCATGTTCATCTTTGCAAGCTTAACGGTTGTGCTGTTCGACTCCTGACCGTATATCGAGACGTCGGTTCTTCTCCCTCCATGTGATTGTATGAATTTCTCGCTCTGCACGAACATTCCGCCAGAGCCGCAGCAGGGGTCGAGGATTCTGCCCTTATACGGTTCGATCATTTCAACAAGGAGTTCGACGATGCACTTTGCAGTGTAAAACTGCCCGCCGTTCTTTCCTTCGGCATCGGCGAATTTTCCGAGGAAGTATTCGTAAACCCGGCCGAGTACATCTTTGGTCTGGCTCTCTTTGTCACCCAAACCTATTGTGCTTATTAGGTCTATTAGTTCGCCGAGCCGCCTTTTGTCGAGCGATTCCCTGGAGTAATCCTTTGTTAGGACTCCGGCCAGCGCGTCGTTCACCTTTTCGAGGGCTTCCATCGCTTCGTCGATAATCCTTCCTATCTCGGGCTTCTTGGCTGCGGTCTTTATGTTTGACCATCTAGCCTTCGCAGGCACCCAGAAGATGTTGACTGCAAGGTACTCGTCGGGGTCTTCGGGGTCGGTGAAGTCCGTCTCTTCTCTCGCCTTGAGGTCAGCATACTTTTCTTCAAAAGCATCGGAGATGTACTTGAGGAACATAAGGCCGAGCACCACATGTTTGTATTCCGCCGCGTCCATGTTGCCTCTCAGCTTGTCGGCTGCCTGCCAGAGTTTTTCTTCAAAACCGAGATTTGCTCCGTTTTCGTTCTTTTTTGCCATGTCTTCATCTCTCCCTGGGCTGTATTAGGTCTTTTCTGTGGCCATCTGAGTCTTTTCAATATTTATAAAGTATGTCTATTCGGCTGCTTCTTGCGATAATGAATAATGGACGTAACTGCCAGAAGATTGAGCACAGAGTTGCAGAGCTGATCAGATAGCGTCTGTTCACTATTATATTCATTGTTACAAAGAAAACCAAATGCAACTTTACATTCTAGCAGGGATAGATGGAGACTTCTGCCATACAGAAAGGTCTTACGCATTCTTTCTTTAGGGTATTCTGATGTGTCTTTCGTTCCAAGTAGCTTTCGCTGAAGGGAACACGCTAATTCCTGCTCCAGAAGTGATGAGACGCTCACAAAACACTCGTGAGTTGGTAGTATGGATGCAGAAATCAGTTTTCTAGGTTCCATGGTCTAGTTGATAAAGGTTAGAAAGACGAAAGCACTATGGGGAAGCTGCAACAGAAAGAAGGGAATCATTGCGCTGAACTACTGCCTCCACAAAGCCAACCAGCCCTGTATAGAATTCGTATACTCCATGAACCTGTGCACTTCATCTACGCGGGGCACAGTAGAGAATTCTACGACTTCTTCAGCACACATATGCCTAGCTGGAAAGAGCGAAAGAGAATCCTTGACTATGAGGTTGTTCTGGGAGATCGAGAGAACTATACTCAGGTCGGGAGCCAACTAGCTACAATCGGGGCAAATACGTCAGTAATGCGACTAAGTAATGAAACTTGGTAGATCTCAGAATTGTTTAGCAAAAAACACTGCACAAACAACACTCCCTTCATGTATGAGAAATTCTGTGTTTTGTGACACATCATCAATGCTAGAAGAAAAACTAGTTGACACCCGAGTAGTAGTAGGCTGCCAACCCCGGATGTGTTTCCCGGCCTCAGTATAGTCCCGTTTCTTGGTATTGCTAGACCTAATAATCGCGAATTCTCAGCCTGATACACTCTTCTATCAAAGACCTTTTCAGACCCTCGTCTTTACATCTTTCTATGACGCTATCGACAGAAGCTCTGCAATTCTGTGTTAAGTAGACTTGTTTTTTTGTCTTTAGCCATTTTGATAGTAGCTCGGCACATAGATCGGCGTTTTTTTCACATAGCTCATTATTATTCAAGAATTTGGGCATCCACCAGTTGTCTTGATTGCCCTTCGTCCCTAACGCTTCCGCTAAGTACCCTGCGCCTTCTCTGAACAAATCTTTGTGCTCTGAAAGCATATCAATGGTTATGCTAGCTTCTTCAAAGGAAAAATTCTTGGCATATTCTCCATTTGCCCTATCTCTCACGTACTCCCTAATCCAGTTACTCCATGCTTCGAATGCTTTCTCTTCTCCGAGATCCTTCATTCTGGCCTTCATACTCCTGTGAACCCCTTCCAGCAGCGCTTGGTTTCCTGCGGCTATAACGAACCTCAGAAAGCTATTTCTATCTTCTCCATCGAGCAAGAAAAACAATACATCTGACAAGAGGGCATAGAACCTCGGAGTATATCTTTCATTAATTAAATCGATCTTCTCTATAGTTTGTTTTATGTACTTCAGAATCCCCCCAAGTATGGGTATATTATAGTTGCACCAGCCTAAAAAGCCACACCACGCTTGTACTGCTCGTTTCGGTTTATTCCAATCGAATGCAGTCACCACTTTGCTCTTGCACCAATCCTGATCAATATGGAATAGAACATGCAACTGGCTTGCGATAATGGTTCTCCCTATTCCATCGCTGAATGTCTTTCCGGAAAGAATGAGCTCCAGAAACTCAATAATCTTGTACTGAAGTTCTTTATCTTTCCTTTTCTCAGCATTATAGAGAACAATTATCATGAATATTACCAGTCTTCCTGAAGGTTGATTTATTGCCCGCATAAGCCATTCGGGCTTTTTCTCTTCTGTTAGAAATACTGACTTTTCATTATTTCTCAACTTCTTGAAGCAGTAGATGGCAAGATCCATACCCTTTTGCAGAAGTGAAGAGCTGATAGTCAGGTCTTCTCTAGGAAAGGATTCAAGTATCATAGCAATCTCAGCAATTATTTCATCCTTGTGTCGTGTCGACGATAGCTGCTCTATAACAGAATCCCAATGGACAGACTCTTTCTTTGCTTTTGTTAGCCCATACGAAAGCGCGTGCCACAAGGACTTGTTTAGCTCTGATTGATTCAGATACTCTAGCAGTGATTCAGCATATTTCCAGTCTGTCGAAACAATTTCTGTTACTTGATTTAGGATTGCGTAGTTACTGTATTCGAGTAATCTATCTTCTTCTTGCTTGTGGACAGGTGCTGCGAATCTGCTCATAAGCTCTATAAGTTCAGGAAAAGTCATTCTTCTCAGCTCATCTACTGACTTGGGCGATACGAAGGTAACAGGATAGCTTCTAACACCAGGCTTTAGAACCTCTATCGAAGGCTTGAAGCCATATTGTTCTTCAATACGCGTTATGGTGTTATTCACATAATCTGTACAATTCTCAGATTCTTTTATCCATAGTAGACGATTGTAGAGCTCATGATAGAAGACTCTCTTCTTCTCCCCATCATCTAGGGCTCTAATCTCTTTCTCTTTGTCAGCTAAGCATTCTTCCAGGCTCAGTATGGTGTTTTGCGATAACTTGGAACATTCAATCAAAATCGCTTGCACTTCTACTTCCAGAGAACTCTTCAATAGCCAATCACTCTGAAGAATGGTGTTTACCTTTTCATCGTTTGAGTAATAATCGTCCTTCTTAACGCAGTATAGGAATAACCTTTCAAGCAAAGCCATTCTAGAGTGCTTCCAATTGTTATAGTGTAACAAACGATCGGGATCAGAGTTCAGTATCTGAAAGTCAATTGCTTCTCTTAAAATATCTATGAGGAGATCGATTGACTCTTCTCTAGCACTCTCTTGATTTTCGATACTGCTTCTCATTACGCTGAAGTGATCCCAGTTCTCGTCTACACTCCCGGTGGCTTTCAGTTTATTGAAGACGCTAACGAATTTATGAGTAAGTAGTTCTAGCAAATCGCCAGATAGCTCCTCCAGTCTTGGTTTAAGTATGCGTTGCCAGAACTCTTTAATCGTATTCTCGTCTGCCAATGGTTTCACGTCGTGGAGAATAAGATCTTCGAATACTGACGACTGTCTATTATCAACAAAACTAAACAGGAAGTCCGCGACAATAAGCACGAGTGATTTGTTCAAAGCACTGAACTTTTTCTCTAGAATATCAATTACCCACTCTAAACGGTAGACAATTCTCGACCTGCTGTTATCAAGGATAAGCATCAGCCATTCTGAAAGTATACAGTCGTTCTCAGCATTCTTCGGCATTTCTTTGTAGACAAGAGCCCGAACGAGATAGTAAACTACTTCAGGATGAATATCCTTCCTTTGCGAGGCAATAAGCTTAATCGTCTTCAGAGAAGTGTCTTGAGAAGCAATCTCTGCAAGCCAGTTTGAAAGTGCTCTCTCGATCTCAGTCAATTCAGTGCTCTTTGACGAGAATAGGCTGTCAAGAATTCCATTTATACTTGCCCATTCAAGCCAATCATAGCTGAGTGCTTCGCTGCAGAACTGCTTAGCAAGATCCACTCTTTTCAAGATATAGCGAATATAATCGGCGTCCTCATTTCTGATAGGAGGCTTAACTTTAGCGATAGACTTTATCCTGTTAGTGTGGTCAAGAAAACCCATGTTGAACTGCCTTGCCAGTTCGGAGATTGCCTCTTCCAACCTGAAGAATTCGCCCTTGTTCTTCTTCTTTGACATAGGGAAAGGAATAACTCCAACCCCGAGGCTGCTCCAAAATGCATCTTTACCCTTTTTAACCTCGTTAGCAGATACAAATGAGAATTTGTTGTTTCTACGAATCCTCAGACCCCTTGCAAGGTACTTTAGCATTGGGTCTGAATGAGAATAGCCTATAAACAAGATGGTGTAATTGGACCTATATAGAGTACGAACAAAATCAGAGGCCCATCCCTCTGAAAGATATGCTCTTCCGAAGTCAGTGTCAGTAACGATAAGTTCTTCCGCATCCTGGGCGATATTTCCGTGCAGGTAGACCACACCCTTGAATTTGTCGCCCCTCGGCAGTGCAGGAGCGGAGAATTCATTGGGCAACATGTCAAAATGGCCTTCTGCTTTCAGTTTTTCAATTGCGGTTGAAAAGTGCCTGTCAAAATTTGTTGTCACTATTCTTAGATTGTCAGCTGTGAATAACTGTGAAATGTCTCTATGAAGGATATTGGGAGACGAATCTGATCGACCGATTATGGCTCTTACTCTTTCATTCACCTTACCGTATTTGATGTCTAGTTCACCTAGGTATTCATCAAAAGCTGGATGTTTTCTCTCGTTGAAAACCTCGGCACACTGTTCAGCAATTTGCTTAACTAGTTGTGGAAAATTGGGAAGACACGATGGGGGACCCATTGACACTCCGGCTCCAGCAAAGACAACAAGCTTTCCATCTTCGCGAGCGCGCAAAATTTCGTCAGGAATATTCACGTGTCTAGTAATATACATACTGCCCTTCCCACATCGAATGTCCTTTGCTACGATTAGTCCTATTGTCTGCAATCAGAAAATGGCTGATCCAAAATGATTATAAAGGAGTTTACATTGAAAGTAAAATTAAGCGCTTTCGATTGTTTAAAAAAGACCCGGCTCTGAAGCCGGGCCAAAAAAGAAGGTGAGATACGCTGGGTTTGTTTGTTTTCGAGTCGCCTAGAAACATTGTGTTTCTCAATCGCTATCTGCAAATTTCCTTTCGTGACTGACTCCTTTTTTTACATTCAGTTAATCTTGGGATCTGGATACTGGGGAGATTGTTCCTCGTTTCAGTGTGCCAAGAAGGCGAAGAAGGAAACTTCAAGTCATGCTTAATCGAAGATGAGGGAGGGCCCCTCGAAGCCGCCATGCAGGTGGAGGCTTCAAACCGCCGTAAGCTGCTGTGGTAAAGAGCCATGGTAGTGAACGTTACGGAAAAGGCGGGACAGAGATCCCGTCAGGTGAGTACCAGAGGAGACGAATACAAGTGAACCACCGTGAACGTGCCGTAAGAACTACTAGAGTCATCTAAACCGGGGGGTGGAACGATCTCGGGATGAGTCTGGAGGAAACCTGCTTACTGTCCAGATGGTCACCGACCAAGTGCTTCGTTCTTGGTTGTAAGGAAGACCTCGGCGGACGAAATGCTGCCTTCGCCAGGAGGCCTTCTCAGGTCAACAGTCCACCGTCCTCCGAATCGGAATGCCGGCGAAGATTGTGCAGGGACGCAAGGCCGACTTCGTCGGGAAGTGAGGCTGCTGCGCAGGCCGGTCGCACTTCGTGCGGCCAGTTCCGCTTCGCGGGGAAAGGGCCGCTTGGCCAGAAGACGCTGCACGCTGATCGCTGGGAAGAGCCTTCTTCCAGATAGTGAATCCCTCCGTCCTTCGACAAGAGCAGCTGCAAATTGACAGACACATTGCCGCATGCCCGGACGAGTGAGCAGAGCGGCTTCAAAGAGCACACTACCCACCGCAAGCGGTCCCCCCGCTCAGGCGGGGATTTAAGAGCCGGACTTCAAAAAGAACATACCAAGTTGCAATGCTGCTTTGCAGGAGGCAAAAAAAGCGCCAGTCTGCTGACGCAGGCCAGTCCAAAGGCGAGAATCATCGCCGCCAGTGAAAGCGTTGCCTTCGCCAGTACCACTTCGTGGTGCCAGTCTCAGCTTCAAGCTGAGGCCAGTCACTGCAAGCAGCGGCAACATAGTGACTTTCATTTTGCTTGCCATTATCAGAACTTCAACTGACAAGCGCGTAAGAGACAACCGAAAGGACCGGCACAGATACTAATCTCCTGGCACAGCCTGATACATAAAGACAGTCTCAATATGAGTTCTCTTGGAGGAAGTCGTACAGGATCTCTGCGGTTGTGAAGGCGAGGGCGGTAACGGTGTCAGCCGCCCCGTAGTATATGGCGATTCTGCCCGTTTCGGGGTCCTGAAGGCTTGCGCAGGGGAATGTGACGTTGGGTACGTCGCCAATGTTTTCGTAAGGCATTCTCGGGTTAAGTATGTAGTGTTTCGACCTTTTGATTACTTTCCAGGGTCTTTCCAGATCGAGAAGAGCGACGCCGGCACTGTACACGAAGCCGTTGCAGGATGTCCATACTCCGTGATAGATTAGCAGCCAACCTTCCGAGGTTTCTATCGGAATAGGTCCGCCCCCAACCTTGGTCGATTGCCAGCCGGCGGTGGGCGACATTACATGCCTGTGGCAGCCCCAGTGAATCATGTCGGGGCTCTCGCTGTAGAAGATGTCTCCAAAGGGAGTGTGGCCGTTGTCGCTCGGCCGGCTCAACATTGCAAACTTTCCTTTGATCTTCCTCGGGAAGAGGACCCCGTTTCTGTTGAAGGGAAGGAATGCGTTCTCAAGCTGATAGAATCTCTCGAAATCGTAAGTGTAGCCAACGCCTATGGTAGGCCCGTGATAACCGTTGCACCAGGTTATGTAGTATCTGTCTTCCAGGAAGACGACTCTGGGATCGTATCCGTAAACGAAGCGGCCGATTTCCGGGTCTTCGGCATTAAATTTGATTCTCTCCTGATCAATGTTCCACGAGAGACCGTCTTCGCTTCTTCCCGAGTGAAGCTCCATGACAAGCTCTTTCGTATCTATACGGAATACTCCCCTGAATTCATCTTTGTAGGCTACGACCGCGCTGTTGAAGATGCTGTTTGCGCCTCTCACCGTTTCCCGTGTGATGAGGGGGTTTTTCGAGTATCTCCAGACCGGTTCGAGATAATCTTTGGGTCTCTCCTCCCAGGGGAGATCTTTGAGTTTATGTCCGAGTATTGTGATCGGCAAAGAGATCCTCTCCTTCCTCTCTCCTATATGGCTTTAACCGAGTCCCTTTCGACGAGGGCCGTGGGCAGAACTATATTCCTGAATACTCTCTTCTGGGTGAGTCTCAATCTCTCTATGAGCAGCTGGGCCGCAGCGCTTCCCATTTCGATTCTCGGTTGCGAGACGGTGGTTAATGCGGGGATCGTATAGGGCGCGTGAACGGAATCGTCGAACCCGATCACGGATACGTCGTCTGGGACACGAACACCGTTTTTGTGAAGCTCCTGCATTGCGCCCATTGCCACGTGGTCGTTGACGGCAAAGATCGCCGTGAAATCGATACCGAAATCCCGAAGGTAATCACGGATCGCCTCCTGCCCGTGGTGAGGTTCGAAGCCCCCTATCCTCGCAACTTTAAGATCGAAATCCGAGGTCCTCGAAGCGAATTTTCTCAGCCCCTTCAACCTATCCTTTGAAGCATGCACTCCTTCCTGCCCCGGGAGAAAGAGGACCCGTCTGTGCCCCTTTTCGTAAAGGAATTTTGCAACGTTGTATGCTGCAAAGGAGTTGTCTATGTTTACGGAGTCGGCCTTTATTTCTCTTATTGGGGAGTCGACGGCGACTACGACTATCCCGCTCTCTATGAACCTGTTGAGCATGTGCTCGTCGCTGTGAAGAGTCGCAACTATGACTCCATCTACCTTTCGCTGGAAGTATTCGTTCAGAATCTCCTGTTCACGACTGACCATTTCTCGGGCCATGGCAAGCATCACGTTGAAACCGTTTTTGTGAGCATAATCCTCCACTCCCATGAAGATTTCGCCGTAATGGTTTCCCATTGTGTTGGGCAGGAGGACGCCCAGGGTTCTGTATAGGCTCTTCTTTCGAATCGAAGGCATGGGATGGTAGTTGAGTCTGTTGATGACCCTCAACACGCGCAGCTTCGTATCTTCGGAAACATAGCCGCTTCCGTTCAATACCCGAGAGACGGTCGCTATCGAAACCTCGGCTTCGGCAGCGACATCTTTTATCGTCACCATCCAGTCCTTTCCCCCCTATTCGATGAGCAGGGTTTCGTCAAAGATGTCGTACGGCTCTTTCAGCATCTTCTTGAAACCATTAACCGAGTCCTGCTTTATGATTTCTTTCAAAAGGTAGTAGGAAGGTCTCGGAGTCAGGCTTCCATCATTGAAGTCCACACTGACCAGTCCGAAACGCATCCCGAGGCCGGAGGCCCATTCGTAGTTGTCGGTGAGAGACCAGTGCATGTATCCCTTCACGCTGAAGCCCTCTTCAATAAGCTTTTCCACTGTTTTCAGGTGACCTATGAGATAGTATGGCCTCAGTCCGTCCGTGGCATCGGCGATTCCATTCTCGGTTATGAAGACCGGGATGTCGTACCTTCTCATAGTCGTCTTCAGTATATTGTATAACCCTTCGGGGTAGATCTCCCAGCCGAAATCGCTCGTCGGTCTGCCCGATCTGGAAAGCGAGTTGGGCTTGCAGCCCTGCCCAAATCCCGGCAGGGTTCTGTATCCGCTGTCGCTCTCTTCATCGCTTTCAACTACCATCCGTGAATAGTAATTCAAACCAAGGAAGTCCGTACTATCTTTTATGCGGTCGATAAATTCAAACTGAGCTTTCAGGGCAGAATCGACCGCCCTTTCCTCCCCGTCTATCCAGCTCATAGCGTAGATCAGCCCTACCGGAGAGCTCGTTTCTTTCTTTAGTTCCTCGTATCCAAGTAGATGGGCATTGATTAGATTGTCGCGGGCTACCCCCGCCAGTTCGGGCCTGATTATCGAGGGAGGGAACCCGGAGGCCCTGTTTCTGTATCCAAGGGTAGCCAAGACGTTCGGTTCATTCTCGGTCGACCACATGTCGACGATATCTCCAAGTCTTCTTCCGCAGAGGCCGGCGAATTTACGGAATTCCTCCGCAGCACGGGGATCGGCCCAGCCCCCGGCGGTGAAATCGGAGTATCTGTTGACCCTAATCGGTTCGTGGAGCCAAATGGGGAGTGAGAAATGGTTGAGATTTACCATCACCTTGATTCCCCGGTTTCTTATGTCCTCGATGATCCCTCTGTAATGCTCTATCGCTTCAGTGTTGCATATGTCATCCAAATCATCTGTCCATCTCTCGAAAGTCGGTTTGGGGAGGATTCTAGACCACTCCAGACCTATTCGTATTATCTTCATTCCCGCGTCGGCCGCAAGTGTGTGGAACTCCTCGAAACCTGTCCAGTAATTCGGCCCGCTTTCGGGAAACGTCCCGCTGACTATCCCGTTTTCGATGTTCAATTTATCATGAGCCCAAGTGTACCAATCCGAGCCGCGGTCGATGCTCTCGGGAGAGTTCCTACCCATTTCAAACTGAAATCCCGAAAGAGAGGCACCGAACAGGAAATCTTCGCCAAACATGTCTTCATCTCCTTTGTACGGCAACATAGTGATCCTCTTCAACTTCCACCATTTCATGTTCCGCATCCACGATGGGATCGAAACACTTCCGCCCGTCTATTTTCCTTTTGTGATCGCTTTCAATATCCTCCCATTTTTTGTCGAGCCTCGGTACTGAAGAGAGAAGCTTACAAGTGTAGTGGTGCTGGGGGTTGAAGAAAACTTTGTCAGTTCTTCCCATTTCTACGACATGACCTTTGAACAGTATCACCGCTTTTTCACTCAGATAGTAACCGAGAGACAGGTCATGAGTTATGAAGAGGATTGAAAGACCCTTCTTTTTGAGATCTGCGAGCAGGTTCAAAACATCTATTCTTGTAGAGGCGTCGAGCATGCTGATCAGTTCGTCGGCAACTAGAAAGTTCACGTCCAACAGCAGGGCCCTGGATATCAGGATTCTCTGGAGCTGTCCGCCGCTCAGCTGATGAGGATACTTGCCCAGAATCTGATCCGGATCGAGGCCAACCAGTTTCAGGACCGTGTGGACCTTGTCCATCCAGTCGCTGTAGTGCATCTTCGCAAAGAAGACCGATCTAAGATTCTCGAAGACTCTGTCAACTTTGAAGATAGGATTATACGAGCTGAAGGGATCCTGAAAAACACCCTGGACCTTTCTGTAATAGTCTCTTAGCTCTGCGCCCTTCAGCCCGCTTATATCGCGTCCGTCAAGTCTTATTTCCCCTTCGGTGATTGTTAACAATCTCAGGATCATCTTTCCTATGGTGCTTTTTCCGCTCCCGCTTTCGCCTATGAGCGAGGTGACCTCTCCCTCTTCGATCTTGAATGAGACGTTGTTTACGGCCTTGAGCCTGCCTGAAGAGAACATTCCCGTCTTGAAGACCTTCGTCAGATTAATGAGCTCAAGCATCTAGTTCACTCCCCAGCAGGCCACCCAGTGTGAAGGCTCGATTTCAACCATGGGCGGTTCCTCTTCGCATTTTTCGAAGGCGATCGGGCATCTGTCCTTGAATCTGCAGCCCCGCGGAGGCGAGAGGAGTTGAGGGGGTTTTCCAGGGATCCCTTTCAGTCTTCTATCTGTGTAGTGAACGCCTACCTCCGGCAGAGACGAGATAAGCATCTTCGTGTAGGGATGGACGGGCCTTTTTATTATCACTTCCGTGGCGGCCCGCTCGACAAGCTTGCCCGCGTACATTATAAGAATAGAATCGGCTATCTGGT
>Ga0334901_1000913_pt1 | contig 35531 bp, 42 predicted proteins | sample GraSluR3_MG_3_FD_207216 | JGI IMG/M metagenome (GOLD analysis project Ga0334901, IMG submission 207216) | Sludge microbial communities from methane-producing bioreactor in Wageningen University, Netherlands - Granular Sludge_15_08-R3 | ecosystem: Engineered > Bioreactor > Anaerobic >... | reverse complement strand
AAAAGTTCTACCAAGTCTTTGTGGTTGTATAATCGCAAAAACGAATTGTGCAAATATAGAAAAACGAAATGTGCAGAAAAAACTCTGCACATTTTATTTTCAGAATATTGTGGACTGCTGAAATGTGCTATAATTACAGACCATCCATTCCTCTTGTTTTCTTCTATTCTCTCTACTCGCCGATATCGTTCTTTCGACTTTATGGATAGTCCATCCATGAGCAGTAGCATACTCCTGAATCATATCAAAAGGAAACATTGTGAGCATGAATTTGCCCTTAATTTTAGTCAGTAGGTCTAAGAGGCTTCTCATGTTAGACTCATTGAAAAAGCCCTCATAATGGCCACAATCGCTATTTATGTATGGTGGGTCAACAAAGTGAAAAGCATCATCACAGTCATAGCGATTAATCACATCCAGAGCATCATTGTTTTCGATTGTTACATTAGACAGCCGTTGTGACATATAAACTGTAAAATCATCCTTGGCATTTGATATTTTGAGTGCAGTAGTGCCTGCTCTGTCATAACCAAATGAACCATCTTGCATTGATGCGAATGACAACTTGGATAACGCCCAGATGGCCCATGCCCATTCCACATTTGAGAAAAACTCCGGATATGTGTTAATGTGCATCGCATGCGCATGAATATCCCTACTGTGTAATGTTTTATCTATCTCTTTTTTAAGGTCAGAATAATATACTGATGCTATCCAATAGAAGTTGATTAAACCTCTGTTGAGATCGTTAATGATTTCGCAGGGGGCGGGTCGCTTGGCGAAAAGAACAGCACATCCCCCGCAAAAAGCTTCTGTGTATAATGTGTGTTGTGGAATAAGTGGCAGTATGTGTTTTAGCATAGTTTGCTTACCGCCATAATAAGATATCGGTGTCTTCATTTGTTTTTTTTGGTATATTTGCACGCCAGTACATAGTTCATAAATAAGATATATGCCTTCGTCGGGGGTGAACTATGTATTGGCGTACTCGTGACACCTGTAAACCGACGAAGGCTTTTTAAAATCTACCTAAACTCCATCCTTTCTCCCTCTCTCACAATGGTTGCAAGAAAAGGGAATTCAGTCTCTGGAATCAATTGTATTGTTTCTATCAGCACATCAGACCCGGTGAAGATCACATGCTTTTCGTTGTCGAGCTCTACCTGCAGGCAGAGGCATTTTCCGCTCTTGTTTTTAGGGTATTTACTCTCATCTAGCTTGTAAGCAATGATCTTTAGCTCCCTGTTAAGCACACGGCTTATCTTTATTTTATCCCCTACAAATGTTTTGCTGGTTGGCTTGATGCCCAGCTCGCTGAACTTTTTCATGTCATTTAATCAATGTTTAAATCGTGTTGAACTTGCTGTTTCACGCTGCGTACATACTGCAGATATTGCAGGTATTCGTCCCTTGCAGCTGTATCCTCATCAAGGCCTAATGCGTATGCCTGGTACTTGTTGATAAGAGCTATCTCTGCAGCATAATCATAGAGTGCCGCAATGACAGCTTTGACGCATTTTTCATATGTAGGCAAGCCCCATATTTTAACAACATCAAAGTTGTAAGATGTCCTCTTTTGGCCATCCTCATCAGTCAATTCAACCTCTGTGATGTTGTGATTGTAGTGGTAACAACCGTTACCAAGGTCCTGGAAAGTGTCAGGACGCACGTTTGAATTTGATTTCATATTTCATATTTTTTGTTAGTTTTTTAATTAGATGCCTAGAGTCACAATACTTCGCCCAGCCCCACCAAGAGCAGACTTTTTGCTTGAATTTCTTTTCGTCAACGTCTACTTTATTGAGCGCTACAACCTTCCGGCAAAAGCGTTGTTTGATAGTTTTTCTTAGCAATGTATGAGTGTGAAAGAACACATACCCAAGGAAGTCTATCCCTCTTGAAGCTACAGGGAATATCTGATAGTTACCCTTGACTTCAAGTCGTAGCTCTGCCTGAAGGTACTCCTGTACAGCTACCAGATAGGCCCTTAGCTTCTCTTTTGAGCTTGACAATATTACAATGTCATCTGCATATCGAAAGTAGTATTTTGCACCTACAACCTCCTTAATCCAGTGGTCGAAATATGACAAATAAAGATTGGCAAAATACTGGCTTAGATAATTTCCTATCGGCACTCCGGGAGCAGAGTCAATAATTGAGTCTAACAATTTGAGTAACCTCTGATCCTTGATTTTTCTACGCACAATAGACTTTAAAATGACATGATCTATATTGGGGTAAAACTTGCGAACATCTATTTTTAGGCAATATAGTGTCTCCTGGGGGTTGCGCTTGAGTGTCCTCTGCAGCTTTTTGACAGCAGCATGTATACCCCTGTTCTTGATGCAGCTGTATGTATCAGCAGTGAATGTACTAACCCATATCGGCTCAAGAATGTTCATGATAGCATGATGAACGATCCTGTCAGGATAGTAAGGTAAACGGTATATCTCCCTCTCTTTGCCATTGTCGCACTTGAGGGTAAATATTTCATATTTCGAGGTGACAAATGTGCCAGACATGAGCTTCTCATGTAACTCTTGTATATTCAAATCGCGCCTCCTATCGTGCCGCCTGACACCATAGGAGCGCAATTTGCCCTTGCGAGCCTTCTCATCGGCCAGCCGCAAGTTTTCTATACTGCAGATCTTATCGTATATGTTACCTATCCTTTTCACCTTTTTTTAATTTGCTTTATTTAGTTTGGAGCCTTCGGTTGCCCTACCAACACCGTTTCAATAGTTGTTATTTTTTGCCTAGAGGCATGGTCCTCCCTTGTTGGAAAAAAGCATAGCTGCGAGCTGATATTCGCATTCGTATTCGAGGCCGTATTATTCGTATTCGAGTAGCTGAGACCTGCATTCGCACCATTATTCGCATTCCCGCCGAACAACACACCCTTAAAGGGAGCAACCAATATTTCAAAAAATCCGACCGGGGTACTACGTACCCATGAAGCAAAGCCGCGAGCCGATATGCGCATTCGTATACGAGGCCGTAGTATTCGCAGCCGAGCAGCCGAGACCCGCATACGCACCATGAAACGCAGCCCCGCCGAACAACACACTCCTCATCGACTCTCCGGATGATTGTAGTGATGTGTAGAAGTAATCTGCAAAGAAAGTAGCTGAGCCAGTTCCAGTACCACCTGCTGCTGCAGGCATATTTTCCCCAAGCTCTCCTACAAGCATTTGTTTAATATAAGCACTTGCACGCGGCAACTCTCCTCTCAGTAAGTAGTTGTCGTAGCTACTATCCTGGAATTCACTAGGATTGAGACAGACATAAAATTCCGATTTACCCCCGGCATCATCTGCCTGTATACGGACCATGCAACCGTCCGTCCAGCTCCAAACGTGGCCAAACGGGTTTTCCAATCCCCGGTAAGTAGGTACATCTACTGTCAAGGCAGATCCATATTCAGCAGGCAAATCATAAGGGATTGTTCCTGTACGATTACCGAGAGATGTCGTGTGTCCACATGGCACAAAAGGGTAATAGCTATTCCACGCACTCCACGATGCAGCAGCAAGGGTAGTCACACCGTCTCCCAAACCACCCTGCTTATAGCCGGCAAGGGTAGGAGCTGCTTCATAGGCAAGCTGGGAGTTGAAGTTAGCGTATTCAACTGCGTACAGCCAGTACCAGGCTTTTTGCACCTCATAGACGTCGCAGTTCCAGCCGGCACCACGGTTGCGGGCATAGGCACGGAAATTGGTCAGCGATATCAGCGTTGCAGGCCTGCCCAGCAGAGTCCTGGACTCAAGGTCCCATGCGGCGTTATTATTGCCCCCCCTATATTCTGCAGTATCATTACGCACTGATGACAGCTTGTTAGTAGCCCTCTCAACGGTTGCCTCAAAGGCAGAGCGGTAATATCTGGGCACGTAATGAAAGCCTGGCAACTCTATCTCAGAGATCAGACAGCGCACCTTGGTGCCCTCTGCCTCAAACTTACGGTAGTGCGCAGGAGTCTCAACCATCACCTGACCAACTGCACCAGATAGATCGGCAGCAGATCCTGTCTCCGTAAGACTGGAGTCATTCGGATGCAGATAATATACCACCTGGCCGGCATCATTGAGGATGCAACGCCGCATCCTGGACTGGATAGGCAACAGCCGGTGTAGTTCCACGCGACCAAGCCGCGTACAGGCAGTAGAAGATACATTCAAGTCCCACTCTATGCCATAAGCATAGCGCTGGAAGAGATCAACCAGCGCCTTGCTGCGTTTTCCTGAAATCATTATCAACATGGCTATTTCACTTTGATCCCCCAGCCGACATAAACGTCATTCTCTGAAAGGAGGTTATTATCAACTTCTATCCTTTTCAGCAGCGCTGTTGACCAGGCGTTGCATTCAACGGGCACATCAACAGCTACACTATCAAGCGCAGGAATGGCCGATATCACAACATCAACGGAAATCATTGTGTGAGGTCGCACATAAATGCTGAAAGGGTAGTCACTCTCGAAAGCCTCGGCCAGAGAGGTAAGCTTCTTGACGGAGAGTATCCTCCCCGCGTCGAATAATGATTGTTCATTTCCTTTGTAACTCATAATTTTGTATCGTTAAATTTGTTTTTTTAATTCGTTTTTGTACATTTGAAAAAATCACAGCCATGAAGACTATCACAATCGCAACAGCACTGGTGCTCATGCTCGCAGGATGCAGCAAGGAGCCCACACAACAACTCGACCCCAATGCCATGATATCGATACGTGCCGACCTTACAGCCACATCGCTCACCAAAGCCGGACACCTGTCCAACCTGGAGATTATAAGGCAGGCTTACGATATGAATTGGCATAATGAACAGCTTTCCGGCACGCAGATAATAAGGGGTATCATCGATGCCCATCGTGACGAGGTCAACTTGAGGATTCTGATGTGGGGCACTGACATCATTGATCAAGACGGAAACTATGTCACCGACTTTATCGAGGGAAAGGATTTTGTCATAAGAAGGAATCTCGTACCTCCCGGACAAAACCCGGTCTATGATACAATAGCCTACATCCCCCAGTCCATTATTATGGCTGCCCGCACCCACATCCGAACTGCCTACGACCAGGGAGACTACCGCACGGTCTACGACCTGTTCGACCACGCCTTTACCTTCCGGGCCACAACCGGGGCCGAATGGAGGGCCTTGAAGGCACAGGGCAAGAATTGATATAACCTTAAGCATCTGCATAAATAGAAAAATCAAAACTGGAATCCGTCAGGCTGTTGTTTGACGGATTCACTATTCTTACTGTGAATGAATTGTTAGTCTTGCTGCTCACCACGGCAGAGATCTGGGCGTTGGAGCTGTAAGGAGTAATACTAACGGCGTAGTTCGTGTGGCCTAAATTATGTGTTATAACATATATGCCTAAACTTGATCGTGCAGCGCTATGAGCCTTCCCGAAAGAGTGTATCAACCCACCGGCTGATGCAACGTTGCCTGATCCTCTCAAACCTGGCACATCAAAACCACCTCTAACGACAAAGCCGTTTCCATCTATAAGCAGGTATTTGTCTGCACCAAACTTATGCTCCACCGCCTCATCAGAGAAGAGCGAGTAGTTGTTACCGTCCTTAATCCTTATCAGGCCGTTATCGCCGAATATTATCGCCTTGTTTGCCTGCGCTCCTAGGGCGTGCATCGTTGCTGCAGCAGTGATAGAGCAGGTGTCGTTTACCGAGCGGGTGTCAATGTTGTAATCTATTCGCAACCTGTAGCTGCCAACCGCGAGATTTATAGTGCTGTTGACAGTGTGACTTTGCGTAGTCTCACCGGGGAGTTCACTGAACAGATACTCGGAGGCTACTATCCTGTCATATACCCACACCCCAGCTTGCAACCTCTCAAGCACAAAGTTGCACGCAACCTGTGACTCTATGATTGGCGTAGAGTAATCGTTGTTGCTTGACAGGTTTATTGTGCCATAGATATTGAGCGAGAAGGAGGAGAGCGGAGCCGTGATAACAACGGCATTGCTATTGCCGAAGTTGCCTGCATAATTTCCGCTGCGGGTATCCGTTCCTCCAGGTACTATCACGGAGATATCCACTGAACTTATCAGGTCGCTGCGGGTAGGCACGTTTCCCGTGCGAAACTGCATCATCTCTGTACCATCCTTGTAGAGCCCGACATTGTCCGTATCTATCTTCATAATGCCGAGCTTGGAGGTTCCATCCTTGCGTAACACAAACATGGCGGTGCCGGCAATTGCCTTGGCATATGCGTTGGATGGATCTGCGAACAGGAACACATTGTCATTCTTGAGCCCGCTTAATCCTGCCCGCACCACATCATCCTCACCACGAAGCATGAGCAGGTTGGCAAGTATCAGCCCCCCTGCAACGGTGGTAGAGCCGTCAAGTATGGCATCCTTGATGTACCCGAGAGCAGCTGCTGCGGCCGCTGCTTGATTGGCCTTATCTTCAACGGACAAGAAATCATCCTCCAACAGGCCCAGCTCATCATCAATGTCGCCTACCAGCCCAACCAGCTCCTGCCAACTTTGTAGGTTCTCCAACCCTTCCGACCCTGCAAGAAATTTGATCACACCGCCTATCTCACCTGCACCATTGCCGGCCGACAGATTAAAATACGTCTGCCCCGTAGGAGACTTGATAAGGTCTGTGGTGATACTGCCCGGTAAAATTTCCGTGAACCCATACACCGAGGTATATGAGCGTATCCCGCTTGTCTCCTTGCCAAGTGTGCCAATAAGCAAATAGTAATACGTCCCCGCATCAAATGGCTGAGCAGTATCTCTGAGCAGGTAGCTGCCCGTGTCACCCGACTTGGCCACCCACGCATACAGATAGTAGGATTTATTTGCATCTATCAACGCCGGAGAGGTGTAGGAAGGCAAATCCCAAAAGTGGTATTCTGCCGGCTGGTGTGAGGGGGAAATTGAGGAAATCCCTAAACTCATATGCTGGATAATTCCACTTGGCGCAGATAGTACCTTGGTTGTATTGTTGTAAGCTATATTGGGAGTGACAACACTAGGAGAAGTCTTAGAGTTGACAAAACGAAACTGTAGACTCTCCGCGCCCACCAACAAGGATAGTGTCTGTACTGACACGGGATCTATCCCTGCCGAAAAGCCTTCTACGGCTGCCTCCAGCATCTGCATAGTCTCCAGGGCATCCTCGAACCTGCGGCGCGAATAACGCTTCACCTGCTCTGTCTTACGGTCTATGGTCTGGTCCTTGCCGGGTAGCTCGTCTAATATTACCGCCACCGATTTGCCCGGCACCGAGTTGCTGATGTCTATCTCAGGGGATTTTGGACGCTTCAGGTACTCTTTGACAGCTGTGATGCGTATAGGCACAGGTGTTGGCAAAAATGCGGGGTCGCTGAACATTACAAAATTACCCGGCTTGAGGTAGCCGCCAATGTCAAGCCAGTTGCGTTTTGCATATAACCCGTCCAGCTTCCACCTGTAGGTGAATTTTGGCATCTCATTGTCATGCAAGTAGGCTACAGCATCCTGCAGCACCCTCTGCTCTGCATCCTGTATATATACAGTAGGCATTGCGACATTGAACACCTTGTACTTATCACCAGCCTCCGGCACCAGGGAGCCGTAGGGATAGATCTCCCCATTGCCAGTGAGTGGCACAAGTTCAAAGCGCCTCTCTGCATGCTTGTAGCTCACATCGAACTCCTTGCCGGCAAGGAGGCCAGTCTGGAACACCAGTGTCATGGTTTCGCCGGCAATAATTGCCGTACTGTAATCCAAAGTCTGCGGAATGGATGAATCAATGATATCATACAAATGCTTGTCCACATCAATAACCTGGACTGCAGAGACAGTACCGGTACGTGTAGGGTAATGCTTGCTCAGATCCAAAGCACCCTCCACCACGCGGCCCGTGCGGCCTATGCGCTCCAGGTAGGTCCCGTCGGCGCTGGTCATATATTGCACACCTTCATATTCAATCACATGTGAGAGTGGCATACGAAGCTTTTTCGACCCATATTCCGCTGCATTTATATTGCGGTCAGAGGTTTCTACATACACCCTGTTGATCACCCTGGACGAATCGAACTGCTGCCTCGACAGACCGGACATTATGCCGTTGCCATAACCGTAAGACAGCTCAACAGCATGATCCTTGTCATGCTCTATCTTGTGTATGTGCAGCACCTTGTTGTCGAATTCATATTCGGTCTTCACTGCTTCGCATATCTTGCCCAGAGCAGACATACAGCTCTCCTTATTAAAGTCTACCGTCACGGGCTCGCTCTCTATCACCTGCCCAACCGTCCAGCCCGGCTCGCTCCCATTCATATTATCTACGAACAGCTGTGCAAACTGAGCGGGCGTGGCTGTGAGTGAGAACTTGAGGTCTGATTCAAATTTGAAGATCACATCATTCGCCTTGACATCCTCGGAGTGCAATGTCAGTGTGTAGTCATAATGCCTGGTGTGATGCATGACGAAGTTCTGAGGAGTGGACAGGTGGTACTTCTCGCCCTTGAACTCAATGTATGATCCTACCGGCACTTCCATATACTCCGGCAAGGAAAAATAGAGCACTACAATGTTTTGCCCCATGATCTCCTTGATGCGGTACGAATTATCCCCTGTCAGTTGTGGGAGCAGCTCAATGAGCACCTCTCCCGTAGCTTTGTATATTACCATCATCCATTGTCTTTAGAGGTGTAACAATGCCTGCAGCCGTTGTGTGCACGGAACTTGATCAGGTACCAAGCCCAAACCCTTGTGCATCTTTTGATATTAGTTGCGTAGCGTAACCCGCAAGCCTTTGAGGAGTACTTCACCCTGTGAATCTCCTTGGTACGTGTGTTTCTCAGATAATTCATAATACATTACTTATTGCTATGTTTTTTGCGTTTGAAACTGTAGTTGCTATCTGTTGCCATGTAGTACCTGCGTCCACCGAAGCTATTATTTCACCCGAAGAGCCGAGGGCATATACCACCTGTCCATCCGAGGTACATTGTATGTCAACCATCGAGACATTCGTGTTGACGTACACCTCTGACCATGTTGCTCCGTAGTCTGCTGACTTGAAAACTTTTGTAGGGCAAACGGCATACATCACTTGACCAATGTTCGACATGCAGACCGACTTCCAAGACTGGTTTTCTGTGCTCCTTGCCGTCCATGTAGCCCCGTAATCGCTTGAGGTATAGATTGGGGTATATACCTGTGTGGAAAAGTCATACTCCGCTACTATTACTTGAAACTGACCCGTGGTGGACATTGCAACCTTGACCCAGTTGCGTGTTGCATAAGACGGGTCAACCATGGAGAAACTACCACCCCCATTGCTGCTCACCCTGACGTACCTACCACCATACTCGACAACTGTAATATAAGTTCCGTTATTGGAGATAGCCGCGGCGTACCAGTTCCCTGTACCCAATGCGGAGAGGTAATTCCAATATTGTCCGGAAGTGCTCGAAATGTACAGGTAACCACCGTTGGCAACCACCAGCTGACGTGTGCCATCAGGTGATATGTAAGGGTTGCGCCATGTAGCATATCCGGCAGAAGTGTATGGCGTGAAGGTGGCTCCGTAGTTATTCGAAGTGTAGAAGTACCCGTTTGACGCTGCAAGCAACATGTGTTGCCCGCTGTCACCCATTGCAGCACCGTACCACGACCCTGTATCAAGTAGTGAAGAAAAACTTGCACCCTTATCGGTTGACAGTTGCGGGTACTGGAAGAGTGCAGCGACAAGTATGTAATCACTGCCCACCATTCCCCCTTTGGGTTGCATTATTATCCTCCTCCTAAGCATCGCTCTTGATTATGTATTTGTCATTTACCGCCCATATGGAAATCTCAAGGTTTCCCGAAGCGGGAAGCGTTATTGATGTTATTGCCGCGCCCTCCTTGTCCTTGCTTTCGTAAGGTGTTGTATTCGGCAGAGTTATGGTAATGTCTGTTGCACCGGAATTGTATACCTTGATGTGCATTTCCCTGCCCTGCGCCAGTGTGCCTGTCAAGGACAGAGTAGAGGCAGCACTCAGGGTCACAACAATACTCCTTTTTGTCGTTGAGAGAGAGGCTAAAGAGGTGGCGGTATTGTAACCGGTAAGGAATTGAAGGTAATCTGCAAGGGCCAATGAGGCGTTGAAATTGGACTCACTACCCGCATAACCACCCGTCTGTGCGGATTCGTATGCAGTAGTTCCTGGATCTCCTTTGTCGCCTTTTGCCCCCGTTTCGCCTTGTATTCCTTGTACACCCTGTGGCCCTTGTTCACCTTGCGGGCCTTGAGGGCCCTGCTCCCCCTGTGGTCCTGCAGGACCTTGTATGGTGCCGTTGTTCACCCAGTCACTAGCCACAGCATCCCAAACGTAGATATCGTAAGGAGCAGCAGAGCCAACGCCGTAGGCAGCACCCTCGGCAGGTGACGTGACAGCCAGTTCCAAGGCCGCAAGGGTGGCGTAATAGCCTTTTATGGTGAAGTCCTTGCCGGCATCACCTGTGTCACCCTTGGGGCCTTGTAGACCTTGTTCGCCTTGAACACCCTGAGGACCTTGTTCGCCCTGGGGGCCTTGAGGGCCTTGCACACCTTGAGGGCCTTGAGGGCCTTGTGGTCCTGTCTGTCCCTGTGGTCCCGCTGGCCCCTGCGGGCCTTGTGGCCCAATCAGGTTAGCCATCGGTGCGCGCCCGGAGACACCCAGCCGGTAACCAAAGACGTAGAAATTGCTCAAATCACCGGTAAGTTCCGGCAAATCGCTCATCTTGATTATATCATAATTTTCCATATCAGCTTATTATTAATAGTTTCTCATCTTCGGTCATTATCGCTTGCAACGATTCGCTGCCTAGCAGATAAGAGAGCAGCTCGTAATCCGTGCTGCGCAGTACAATGTCGAACTGTAATGCAACACCAGGGTCGAACGCCCTCTGCTTAATGACATCTTGCTGCCTGACATAGTAGCAGCTATAGTTTTTCCCAGCAGCCGTGAGGGCAAGGTCCAGCAACGATGTCTTGCACATCCGGGCAAACAAAGCGCTGATGTGATTGTAGTACTGTGAAATATTATCACAACGCATGCTGCATGATATTACAACGTCATAAGCTTCTAGTGTTGCCTGTGTCATCAGGTCTGCATATCCACCCGACTGGGAGAGTGAAACAGCGGTCAAGGGAGGCTTGCGTGCAGGCAGCTGCAGGGCAGTGGTATAGACACCCCGCACCGTGATGCCATAGCTGCTCAAATCCTTGCCATCAAGCTTGACGTAGGTGTATCTCGTATCTGGCTCAGTAGGCTCGGAATAAGTATCATCAAGCATCTGATTGTAATTGTCAATTGCAAATCTCACATTGATAACTATATTCTTCACACCCGACTTTGAGAGAGCTCCGCGCTGGTCTACTGTCGTGCTTGAGAGATACCTTAATTCAAACGTGCGTGATAAGGTCCGTACATATATATTCCGGTATCCAGGAGCTGAAAGTCGGCTGTAAAACGCATCAAGGTTGCGCATGAGAGTTGTTGCAGAGGTAGAACGCAAATCAAATGACAGTTCCACGTCTGATGCCTGCAGCACAATGTCCTCGAGATCGACATCCTCCCCGGATACCTCATAGTATGATACGCTCTCCTGCACCTTGCGCTCAGGTAATCGCAACAGTTGTGCATCCGACCCCCGTAGCATCACAGCACCCCAGGAGTCGAAAACGTCTATACCATCTATCAATATACTTCCACTCATTTCCTTATTGTTATGCCACGTGAATTCATATCTTCTAGCGCCTCCTTGACTTGCAGCAAATAACGGCAGTAGTCCGTGTTATCGGCTATCCTGTCAAAGACTACCTTATATGCCTTCATCATCACCAGCTGCTCTTTTGCCACCGAGCGAATGTCTGCAAGTGTGAGGCGCATGCCGTAGATTCCACCGCTCAGCTCATTGATTGACTCCTGCGATGCCTGTGCAATGCCTTTTGTCGCTCCTGTCCTGCTCCGCTCCAGTGTGTATATGTCTATGCCTTGTTTTTTGAGTTCCTCCTTTGCGGCTTCCAGGTTCTGAGCAAAAGCATCCACACCGGATTTATACTGCTGGCTGAACCATATAAGGTCATCGACAATAGATCCGTCGCCTCCCTCCTTGAAACTGTCGTTAAACCGCTTTTCAAGGTCGTTGAAAAGGTTTTGAAAATGTGCAGAGAAGATCAGCTGACTTACTATATCTTCAATGGTCTTGTCCATGTAACTCTTGAAGTCATCAATACCCTTGTATATGTCGCCATCGCGGAAAGCGTTGACAAGCGAGTCGGAGAGCTGACTGCCGATGTCACCTGCAAGGTCAGAGAATGTTTGCCGCATAGCTTCCTGCGCCTCAAGTGCCTTGTCTTTTATCTCCTGCCAGTTGTCTACAAGTTTCTTTGTAGCGTCATCCAGCTTGGCATAGTCGGCAAGTATCTTGGGATTGAGTTCAAAAGTCTCCGAGTTATATATCTCCCCGTATTGCTTTTTCAGTGATTCAAATACGGGATATCTCTTTCTAGTAAACAAGCCGGCAATCGCTCCAACGACTGATCCTACTGCAGCGCCGACCACAGTGCCTATCACCGGCACAATAGATCCTACTGCAGCACCGACAGAAGCTCCGGCACCAAACCCGGCATATATATTTCCAGGTGCCACTCCTTTTTTGGTACCGACCTGGACTTGTCCTTCTTCGAGCTCCTGAGCCGCGGCCCTGAGCTCCAACATGGCAGCCTCATACTGCTTCGCGCCGGCAATTGCCCGCGCATATGGATTTTCAACACCGAACATATTCACTTGGCGGTAAGCATCCGCCTCTATGCGCAACAACGACATCTGATGAGCACTCTCAACTATTGCAGCTGTCCAGGCTTCCTGCTCGCGTTTATTCTCCGCTATCTGCGAGGTGATCATACCCGCTATCTGCAGCATGCCGTCAATACCTGCTGTTATCTTGTCACCTTTTGTTGCAGTTTTGGAAAGGACAGTAATCATATTGTCAACGTTGTTGCCCACAGCAGCAAAGGCTTTTGACAAGCCATCCGACACACCATCGAACACCTGTGACAAGCCGCTGGCAAGTTGTTTGACATAGTTTCCAACTTCGCGTAACTTGGATGTATTGAGTTTTGAGGCTTGATTATCCAGCTGTGCAAGCGCGATTGTGGCAGCCTGTATGTCATCCTGCAGGTCAGGCACGCCGGCAGCCTGCATGGCCAGCAGCAAATCCAGTCTTTGCTGAGCGTACTTACGTTGTATTTCCAACAAGTTTTTCTGCTTATCACTCTCGAAGAGCTCCTCATCGTTTCGCAACTCCTGTTTCCGTAGTGCAATCTGCTCTTCGAATGTTAGCATCTCAAGCTGCGACTGCATTACTATCATCTGCCTCTCCCGTTGCCTCTTTGTCTCAAGTTCTTGTGCTGCCGACTGGTATTGCTGCTGATCCGTCAAGTTGTTGCGTAGCTGCTCCAGCTGCTTGTCATAGTAGACATCCATCTGCGCGAGTTGGTTGTCAAGGCTGCTGCGGAACTTCGAATCCACATCCGCCCAGATGTCCTTGATAACATCCTGAGAGGCCTTGATGGCCCTCTGTTTTTCTACACTATATTTCTGCAACTCAGCATCTGACAACTGCTGCAGTGATTCACGCTCCTTTGTTGCCTGCTGGCCTGTCACCTTTTCTATCTCTGCAATCTCCTGCTCACGCTTTTGTATGATAGACTTGCGTTTGTCATATGAGGCTTCCAGCTGTGCCAGTCGCCTTGAAAGGTTGTCTTCCACGGCAGCCGATGTTGCAGCATTGATTTCATTTTCTATTGACAGCGACATTGTTGACAATCTTTTGGCAGCAGCCTGTGCAGCCTTCTCCCTTTTCTCGGCATCAGCATCGCCACCCTTGATGTCCCATTGTTGCAGCTTTGCTGTTGCAGTGCGGTATTTTTCCACAGCATCATTCCACGCCTTTGACCCTATCTCCACATCCTTGATTGCAGCCATCACCTGCATGGCATCTTTGCGCTGCTCTTCCCAGTAGGCTTTGGTGCCGGCAATGATCTTTTCCGGGACGTCAAGACCAAGACCAGTAATTATACCCTGCGCCTTAGCAGATGCTTCGGAGGACTGTATCAGCAAGTCTTCTGCATCCTTCCACAACTTTTTCGATTCTGCAGACAGTTTGTCTGACTTCTTGTTACTATATGTGGAGATCACTCCCTCGGGAGTGTAGATATCTGTGCGTTGTGGCAATGTATTCTTTGCCTCCAGTTCCTTTTGATATGCCAGTTTGAATTTTTCAACAGCAACATCGTAAGCGGCGGCGGCTTTGGCCCTCTCCATCAGGGCAGATTTGAACGCCTCTGTCTGAGAATTAAATAACAAGTCTGCATCATTGACAGAGTTGACAGACACACCCAGCTTGTCGAATTCCTTTTTGTTGTCTGCTATGAATTTCTTCTTTGCCTGCATATCATCCCCCAACTGGGCGTAAGACTTCTGCAGCAGGGAAAAATCTGCAATTGCCTTTGCCGCGCCATCTGATATTGCCTTATTCATCTCACGCTGCTCATTTGCTGCAGCACGGCTTTTTGACACCAGCGCGCTCAGTCCGGCCACTACTGCCGTAATGGCCAACGAGAGGCCCATTGTCAGGGTTGCTGTAAGTATCTGCGCTTGTGTGTTGGTGATTCCAAGTGTTGTTGCCACTTTTATGTTGGCTGCTGCCCACAGCTCCTTGACCTTGCGTAAGGTTGTTATGCGGAATGCGGAGGTGGAGTGCAGGGTGTTGGACACCTGCTGCAGGCCAACGGTGATGGCTATCAGAGACTGCAACTTAGTCTGTATCTCCACCATCTTTTCACTCTTGTCATTGAATAGACCAATGGCACCTACACCGGCACTTATGGCACCCGACACCGCGCTTAAGCCGGACAACACCCCGGCCATCTGCGTACCTCCTGTTGTCAACGCCTTCTGCTGCCTCTGAACTTCATTATATGCAGTCCCCAGGCTCTCCAGCTTAGACTCCAGTTCCTTATACTGAGCACTCTCTTCCTTGCCGGCAAGCTTGAGGCGCGCCATCTCATCACGTACATTCATCAGCTGTGTGCGCAGTTGTTGAGATTTATTGTTGTATGATGATTGTTGCTTCTCCAGGTCGACTAAGGCTTGCTCCTCCAACTCTATTTCCTTTTTCAGCTCCCTGAAGGCCTGCGAGGCTTCCTTGCGTGCAGCCATAACCTTAGGGTCTGATGTACCCATATTAAGCTTGCGGAACTGCTCTTCCAGTGGCTTGAGCTCGGCATGCATCTTGTCAATAATCTTACGCTGAAACTCAATAGTGTCAGCCAGCTCCTTCTGTGCATCCGCAGAGGCAGAGGAGATGTCAGTGATTGACTGCACCACTTTCGGTGCCTGGTCACTCACATTCTGTCGCATCGTTATGTCTATTTCTACCGGTTCCAAGGTGTTCTTTGATTTGCTCTGTGTTATCGTATGTTATTACCTCTTGTTTGCGTGTATATCGCGGCTGGTCGGCAAGCTCCAGCATGTACATCAACCACGACTGCCCCCACATCACTTGCTTATGCGTATACCCGCGCTTTTCCTTCAGCTGGCCTATAAGGCCGAAAGGGCTATTGAGGCCGACCATGCGGCCCTTTAACTCCCCGTTTCCTTGTGACCCGTCCTGGGTGTCATCAGTGTCGTCGTCTGCTGACACATCCAGGCGGTAATAGTCGTAAAATCCGCAGCGCTGGCAATCTCCACCAGCAGGACAAACATCTCCACGAGAGTTACATATTTGATTTTCCACATCAGTAGCCGAGATAAGGCAGAGGACAGTATCGCTATGCGCAATCGGGAATTGAGCATCGCTACTGCCAGCGCCTGGCAAATGATCTCTATGTTCTCATACAGGTACTCCCTATCTGCTAGGCGTACGTCAAGGCTATGCTTGTATATGAGTAGCGAAAACCTGGCTATGGTACCTGCCTTGAGCCCTGTGATGGAGATCCTGTTGAGCCGCAACAAGCGTAGCAAAAAAGGGGCGTCAGAAATCTTGAACCTAACCCCCCTTTCCAGCAGCATGCTCGCAGCCCTCATTTTTGTAAGCTGCTCATCCATCTTATTCAAAGATTATATCTACAGGGTCATCATTGGTATCCTTGATAGCACTTGCCAGAGGTCGGAAGCGGAATGGGTATTTTGATACTCCACCAAATCCTACGTTCATGTGCAATTGCACAACACCTTTGGCGTTAGGTATAATGATTGAACCACCACCTTTCAAGCGGAATCGCACTGCCTTATTCAGTACCAGTTTTTTCGCTGCACGCATGTATTGAGCATTTTCGCCAGTGCCGGTGATTGTTCCACCAAGTGTTGCAACCAGCTGCGCATAAGTCTGCTTGATGAATGCGCCAGCGATTGTTGTTGCACCACCGTAATAGTCAACATCCTCAGGGGTGTCGTTCTCGTGAGAGAGTAGTTCCTCTTCGGTTGCATCAGCTTCTATAATTGACACCTCATCATCGCGTAGTGTCAACGCCTGTGCCTCCCAAGAGGCGGCTGCTATGCCGGGAGCGGATGTGATCACATCCGCAAAGTCAATACCCGCAATGCGGACTTTGCCTATAATTCTTTCTGCCATGATTTTAAATTTTAATTTTGTTAATTAACTTGATTATTAGTATTAGTATATACACCAGCAGCGCAATGCCAAGCCACTGCAGCACCTTCTGATACCACTTGAGCTTATTCACCTGGACAATCTTAACAGTGTCGCGAAATGTCTTTTGCAGCTGCTCGTAATATTTCTGTTTGTAATGCAACAACATGTTGCGCTGCTCTATGTCTACACGAGCAGTCAACATGTTATTGCTTATAGTCACTTGCGGTACAGGGGTATTAGCTCCTGCACGGTAGGAGGCAATCTCTTTGATTCGCACATTATTGAGACTGTCACATTCAAGCAGCATCTGTATCATCGACGAATCGGCTGCAATGACAACAACAGTGTCCTTAATAGTTTCTATCGTATTGACTATCACGCTGTCCTTTTCTGTCACTGTGACAGGCACAAGCCGCGGGCTGCAGCTAATGAGCAGCAAAGACACACACATAGATATGATTGTAGCTTTAGACATTGTTCTGTTTCTTCTCAATTTTCGTTATCACACGCACATTCTCCAACTGCTGATGCAAGTCTTGCACCTGCTTGAGCAGGTTTGTATTTTCTATCTGCAGACGTGTAACCGCTACCTGTAACTGCACATTCTGCTGCTTGACAGTCACAAGTTCACTCAACAGCTCAGAGTTTTTTTCAGAGAGCATGTTGACAGACTTCTGCAAATCCTGCAAAAAGTCATTGTTACGCTTGCGCTTGCCCGCAGAATAGGACAGGATCCCGGTAACGGGAGTAGCCAATACTGTCAGAATATTCACAATGTCGAAAGATTCCATATTTTATTTTTTGTATATGTTTTTCTCTGCTACACCAATACTCCTGAGCCATGCCGGCACATCGAAACAAGGGCAATCCTTTGCCGCAAACTGGTTATGTCCTGCCACTTTCAAGGCAGGTACTGCCTTGATCTTCTCCTTGACATAGTTTGCCAGGGCAATCTTCTGTGCCGCTGTCCTTGTGTCTGCTGCCTGCTTGCCATCTGCTGACAAGCCACCGGCATATACCACATGTCTGCTTACAGAGTTGATACCCTTGGCGCCATTCGTGATCTCCCAGGAGTCCACAATGCCATCCTCGTTGTTAGGCACCAAGTTCTCCACATAACCGTTAATATGCACGATGTCCGTATAGCCTACCTGTTTCCACCCGCGGCCCTTAGGCACAGGGGCAAGGTGCCAGCGGCGTATGTCAGCCGCTGTCACCGCCCTCCCTGCCGGGGTAGCCGTACAATGTATTACCAAGTATTGTAGTGTCTTCATTATATGTTATTCTGCTGTAGCAGTATCTTGTACAATTGCGCACAAGCCTGCAACATCGTTACGCATTGCCCGCCCGCCTGCACGTAGCAGGAAGGAATAAATATCCCCGTAATAGGTAGGGTCACCAGAGTTGTCGTAAACAACAACTTCTCCTTTTGCTCTACATACAGAGTTGAAGTGCCAAGCGAGAGCTGCTGCGTTATCAGTAGCTGCACCGGCTGTTGTCCATGCTTTGACAACGCCTGCCCCAGTATACCTTCCAACTCTAGAGCGCATCATAACATTAAAGGTCAACAGTTTTCCGACAATGCCATTTTTAATGTCAGCCTCCGCGTGGAATGCAGTAGCATCCTTTTCGGTAAGTGAGTCAATAAGCTGTGAGTACATGTCTGCATCCAATAAAAGATATCTGCCCTCAGATGGGACGTTCTGCTTGTTGAATTTTTTCATCAGAGCTGATACATCTGCCTTGACAAAAGCCTTTCTTAAACCGGTTGCAGAGTCAGTGTGTGCGTCGATAGCAGCACCAGTAGTGCGTATTGAGCTTGCAATCGCAGGGAACCATGTTAACAGGATGCCCTCTGCTACCTCTTCTTGTAGCTTCGCTCTGTCTTGTCTGACTACACTTTCGCGTTTGTTATAGCTAAGCTCTACGATGTCTGCGTGTGGGATGCGGATAGGATTTGTTGTGTATTCATCGAGATCGAATGTAAGGTCTATATCAGTGCGCGTAGTGACCGTAGCAGGGAACGATGAGCGGTTTTTCACCACACCGCTGGCAGCACCTGCGTTGGGTATATGCACTGTCTTACCTTGATTGACGAACTCATCAGCATCAAAGGCTTTCGAAAGAAATGAGTTGTCCGCGAATAAGCCCTCCACGATAGAACTCATCCAAATTTCCTTTTGTATTGCCATACGCGCTCCGGATGGTGCTGTGAAGATAGACATCACAGCTCCGGTGGAAATTACCGCCAAGGGCGAGATGCCGGCAGCAAATGCAATCACACCGCCAGCCAGTACGTTGAATAATAGGGCACTCAAAAGTGCCACAAGTTTAGTTTTCATAATGTCAAATATTAATTATTAGTGATTAGAGTTGCGGTTCAACACCAAAGCGCTCTTTGTACTTTTCTTTGTACAGCTCCGGATCTTCTGCTTTTAGGGCTACTAGGAGACCTGCTTTATCAAGCTCATCCCACGTCTTGTCAAATTTTGACACAGGAGGCTTAGAGCCTTCGAGTTTTGGTGCGACAGGCTTATGCTTAGGAAGCGAGTTAACGACTGCCTTAGCGTCTTCATGATTACTTGCAAACAAATTTTCATATGTTTTGCGAGTGTCTGCATTAATACGACCATCCAGTACCGCTGCGTCAAGAATAGCTTTTGCTTCGGCAGATTGATCTTGCTTGTTCTTTTTCTCAATTTCGGTAAGCCTCGCCTCAAGGGCTGCTTTTTCGCTTTTGAGGGTTTTGTTTTCGTTTTGTAAACTTGTGACGCTTGATATAGCGTCCTGCTCAGTTGCTGAGTCTGACAGCCCGAACAGATTTCTGAAAAATGATAGTAAATCCATTTTCTTTGTTTTTTGAAATGTTTGTGATGAAATTATGTTGTTATAAATGTTTTGCGGACAACCGCTAGCAACAAGAAGATCTGTCATCTCTTTGCTGTATGTTATTTTTTGCTTCACAGAGGTTGCGAAGCCCTGCTGTACTGCCTCCTTAGCTGTTAGCCAATAATCCGACTCGTCCCACGCTTTAATAAAAGCCTGTTTATCTTTTGCCTTTGAAAGGTAAAGTGCTTTATATGACTTTTCTACGTCTTTAAGAAGCTTGATGTATGATTGAAAATCTTCTATCTTGCCGCCTGCATATCCGCTAGGACGATGAATCATCAGCATGCCATTTTCCGGCATCTCGAAAGTGTCACATGCGCATGCTATATATGAGGCTGCAGAGGCCACGAGAGCGCCTCCGGTGCAATTTTTCACTGTAAAACGAGAAAGAATGTTAACGATTTCGTTTGCATCGAAAACGCTACCTCCCGGAGAGTTAATATATATGTCAGCCTCAGTAATGCCGGAAGCAATGATGTCGTCTACTTGTTTTCTGAAGTTTTCGCTATCTGTCTCCCAACCGATGTGACCCGTAATACGCACTTCTGCTTTTTGCCCTGAAGCTGCTGCGACTATTGCGAATGGTATTTTCATCTGATTTTTTTGTTTCAAATCAAAATGAATTCAGCCGCAAATGCAAAAAACCTTCTAAGGTTGATAAGGTTTATTATCAACCTTAACATGTTTTTGGCGAAAAAGGGGTTAAAAACTTTCTTTTGTGAAAAACAAAACAGGATCATGTCAACACTAAAAGGAGAACAAATCAAGGAATGGGCACAACTACTTTTCGTCAAGGAGGGATTGTCACAAAAAGAGATCGCGGAGAGAATAGGAAAATCTGCAGTGACAATCAACAGGTGGGTGAAGGAAGGCGAGTGGACCAGGCTCAAACAATCCTTACTTGTGACACGCGAAGCACAGCTGTCACGCATGTACATGCAGCTGGATGAGCTCAACAGTGCTATAATGAAACGGGAGGAAGGACAACGATTCGCATCCTCGAAAGAAGCAGATACTATAAGCAAGCTCGCGAATGCAATCAGAACAATGGAGAGCGAAGCATCAATTGCAGACATAGTTGAAGTGTCAAAAAGACTGCTCAACTGGCTTAAGCCGGTCAACCCTGCACTGGCAAAAGAGGTGGCAAACGTGATCAATGACTTTATCAGTGAAATACTCAAAAAGTAATGGCACAGGTCAATCAAACGGCAAAACAAGCAAAACTGAACTGGGATTCTTATTACAAGAACCTGCTCAGCAGTGTCAACGCAGACCTGACGGAGACGGAGGCAGAAAAAAAGAAACGCATCAAGAAGCTGGAAGCAGATTTCGAGGAGTGGAAAAAATACTACTTTCCCAAATACTGCAGCAGCCCTGCAACTCCTTTCCACAAGCGAGCCAGCAGACGTATTCTGGACAACCCCGAATGGTACGAATCGCGTGTATGGGCACGTGAGTTGGCCAAGGATGCCCTCTGTATGTTTGAAACGCTATATCAAGCCTTAACAGGCATCAAAAGTAACATACTATTCATATCAAACTCCTGGGACAAGGCAGCAGAGCTCTTGGAGCCGTACAGAATAGAACTCACCAGGAACGAGAGGATAATACATGACTACGGCATACAGATGATGCCGGGCTCCTGGACATACGGGGATTTCGTCACAACACAAGGAGTGTCTTTCCTTGCTGTTGGAGCAGACCAGTCACCACGTGGGTCAAGGCAGGAGAACATAAGGCCTGACAAGGTTATATATTCCGACATAGACACTGATCAAGATGTTCTCAACCCTGATATAATAGACAAGAGGTGGAAATGGTGCGAAAAGGCTGTATTCCCTACCCGCGCAGTGGATAAACCCTTCCAAGTTGTATGGTTGGGTAACCTTATTGCAAAAGACTGCTGCGTGGCACGTGCAATGAAAAAAGCAGACTATGTAGATGTAGTCAACCTGGAAGACAAGCAAGGTAAGAGCAGCTGGCCGGAGAAGAACACCCGGGAACACATTGACAGAATAAAAAGCAAGATTAGCACAGCAGCCTACATGGCAGAGTACATGAACACCCCACTGGCCGAGGGTAGCACCTTCAAGCAGATGGTGTGGGGTAAAGTACCTGCACTTAATCGTTTCCGATTCGTAATAATTTATGGTGACCCGTCTCCGTCAAACTCGAAAAACAAGAAAGGGTCGCAAAAGTCCGCTTTCATGATAGGTTTCCATGAGGGAAAATACTATGTGATCACAGGCTTTCTTGATCATGCAACGAATTCAGAGTTTTGCGACTGGTTCTTTGACTTGCGAGACATAGTAAATGGGAAAACACAAAACTATAACTATATCGAAAACAATAGTTTGCAAAACCCATTCTACGAACAGGTCCTGTTGCCACTGTTTTCACAAAAGATAGAGGAAAAAGGATGGCTAGGCATCACTCCTGATGAGAGGAACAAGCCGGAAAAATTCTCACGAATAGAAGGTAACCTTGAACCACTGAATAGAAACGGACACCTGATACTCAACGAGGCAGAGAGAAACAACCCTCACATGGTGCGACTTGAGGAGCAGTTCCTGCTGCTCTCACCAAAACTTACCTTTCCTGCAGACGGTCCTGACTGTATTGAGGGAGGTATAACAATAATCAACCAGAAGCTCACTGAGCTCACTGATGATGCAATCAAGATAGGAAGCAAACACACAAATCAAAAAAGATATTGATATGACAATTGTAACACTTTTTAAACGGCCTTTCATTAGGCTTTACATACGCTTTAAAGGCAATAGAATTTACCTCAGCAGAGCGATCAAGAAAGCTAAAAGATTGCACAGGCTTTCAGGGCTGCGTTACCGGGTGTTTTTTTTCGGCTACAACTACGTAGTGTGGACAAGAGCAGACATCAAGGAGCGCAAAAGATGTGACCTTTTCAAGAAGCACCTTAAGGCCGGGGAGGATTTTGACAAGATATGTTTCTATGACACTAACACACTGAGCAATGTTTTTGAGTAATGAAGAGATGAAGACGCACCTGCATCAGGAGGATGTGGATGTGATATCAAGGGGTGACGACACCCTGATGACCGCAGCGATTGATACTGCAATGCAGGAAGCAAAAGGCTACTTATCAAAATATAACAAAGCTGTAATATTCGAAACGACAGGCACAGAACGTAATGCCCTGCTGCTAACATTCCTCAAGGACATTGCTGCATGGCACTTCCTTGTGATCTGCAATGCCGGTAGTGATTACAAGATAAGGCAAGACAGGTATGACAGGGCGGTGAGCTGGTTGAAAGCTGTGCAGCGCGGGGATATCTCGCCTGACTTGCCTGCAGCTGAAACGGACAAGGGCACAATAATATTCGGCAGCAACGAACAAAAAGGACAACACTTCTAAAACTTAAATGAGATGTCAAAAAAACTCAACAACAAACAGAATATCTACACGCAGATCGTAATCAAGTCTCCGGCAAGGAGGACATCAGATGTGTCTACCTGGCGCTCAGCCTTAAGGTCGGCTGACTCCGGCAGGGCAAAAGTATTGTATGATCTATACGACGACTTGCTTATAGATGGAGTGCTGTCGGATGCCGCGAGCAAAAGGACAGAAGCACTGTGTAACAGCGAACTCACATTCGTCAACGAAAAGGGTGAGAGCGTAGACGAGATGCTCTCACTGATTGACACACTTGCATTTGAAGAGATGCTGAGCACGATAATGTCTACACGCTTTTATGGGCGAAGTGCATTCGAACTATCGTTTGAGCAGGGTCTTGGGGTGCACCCCATACCTGCCAAGCATGTGTCGCTCGAAACGCAAAGCATCCTTATCAACGACAGTGACCAGGAAGGAATCCCATACCTGGGAGACAACTTCATACTCGCTCTTGGCAAACCAAGGGACAGGGGGTTGTTTCTCAAGACTGCACCGTATGCAATATGGAAGAGAGGAGGGTTCGGCGACTACGCGCAATGGCTCGAGGTTTTTGGAATGCCACAGCGCATCGGAAAGTACTCCTCTTATGACTCGGAGAGCAGAAGGCTGCTGGAAGAAGCCCTGTCGAAAGCTGGCAGCGCGCCGTGGGTAGTGATACCAAAGGAGAGCGATGTTGAAACGGTCAACAATACCGGTAGTGGATCCTCAGGTACATCGTACAACGATTTTCGCAAGGCATGCAACGAAGAAATCCTGATAACCATCCTGGGTCAAACATTGACAACAATACAAGGGGAGAAAGGAGCAAGGTCGCTGGGCGAAGTGCACAAGAAAGTCGAGGAGGGCAAGAACAAGAGCGACATGCGCTATGTGCAGAGGGTACTCAACACTTATGTCAAACCAATGCTGCTTGCCAGGGGACTGCCGGCACAAGGAAAATTCATATTCCCCGAGGCAACAGTTGAGCTATCCGTCAACGACATAAGCTCACTATCCAAGATCATACAAATTCCCTCATCATTTTTATATGACAAATACGGGATACCTACACCTCAAAAGGGAGAGCAGGTAGCAGGCAGCACACAGCAAGTCAATCAACCAAAAGACAAGGACCAAAAGGAAAAAACTACAAACAGTTTTTTCGTCCAAGCCCCGGCAAAGATCGGGGCAAGACAAACACTGCAGAGATACATACGGAGATTGATAAGGAGTATTACGGCAGATAGTGACAGCATTGATATCAACAAGCTCATCAATCGGGCTATCAAAGAGCTGTATAGCGACAAGGTAAAGCAAAGCGAACTGGTCAATGCCGATCTGTTCACAGCGTCTTATACAAGATTGGAGAGGGGAATCACTAGAGAGCTACTACAGGTAAAAGATACTGAGTTTTATGATCAATTCATGACAAATACTGCAGTATTTTCCGCCTTTAAAAATCACAAACAGACAGCTGATATTGTTTCATTACTCAATGATGATCAAGGAAAGTTACGCTCATTCCGTGAGTTCAAGAAACTAGCCCTGCAAGTATCTGAGAAATATAACGAACAATGGCTGCAGACCGAGTACAATACAGCAGTAAGGGCTGCCAGGAGTGCTGCAAATTTTAAGCAATACCAAAAGACAGCACACCTTTATCCTAACCTTGAATATGTACTCTCTACTGCATCACACCGCAGGGTATCGCATGAGGGTTATGCCGGGACAATCCTTCCAATAGAGCACCCGTGGTGGAAGACACATATGCCACCAAGCGACTGGAATTGCCAATGCTCAGTAAGGCAGACGGACAAAGATCCGACACCCGTGCCGGGAGAGGAACTCGTTAGCCCGGCATTTGAAAACAACCCTGCAGATAGCGCTGCCTTTGTCAAAATTGAGGAAACACCCTATTACAAAAACACAGAAGCTGGATTAAGAGAACAGATAATTGATCAAGCAAAAGTACTGCAAAAACAAATACAGCAGGAAAGAGGGAAAAGATATGAAGGCAATGGAGGTGGATATGTAGAGATTGCTAAACAAAACAAAAATGAATATGCCAAAAACCTCAAGACCTATAAGATAATGGCTGACAATGGAGGCAAATACGAAATGCTTGAGATAACCAATGTCACGGGGATTAAAAATCCGGATGCATTTAATGTTGTAAGTAAACAATACTCTGACGCAAAACACCCGCAATCGAACAATGGGGTAAACGCAGTCTACAATTCAATAAAGTCGGCAGCAGCACAAAATGTTGGTGAAGTAATAATTAGATTAGATCGTAATTATCCGAGTACAGATTTATATGACGGGATGAAAAAGGCACTCGGAACTAATAGATATCAAAGCATTAAAACAATAATAATTATCAGAAAAAATGAGCAACCATTGATGTTTGATGTTGAAAAACTAAAGATAAAGCTAAAAAAATAAAGCAGGAACAAACACGAATGCATGCCCCTGCCGTAGGGAGCGATGACCCGAAGGTGCATCTCTCCATTGCAAAAATAATAAAATAATTTGAAATAACAACCAATGGATATTAAAGAATTTGAGAGAAGCTTAGCGGAGAGGATGAAAAAAGTGCAAGATTGGGTACAAAGTGAAGACATCAAAGACATACTCGGCGTTGAAGCTGTCAACCACTTCAAGGAGTCATTTGATCATGAAGGGTTCAAAGATGAGGACACGATAAAAAAATGGCCAGACGTGAAGAGGCGCGACCCTGACAGCCCGTGGTATGGACACTCCGGGCAGACAGGCAAATTCTCTCAAGCACGGACAACGGCTAAGATATTAACAGGGGAGACCGGAGAGCTCAAAAACGCAATCAGCTATCTGAAGATAGACAATGGGGTGCGGGTGTCAAACCCGAAAGAATACGCAAAAGTTCACCAGGAAGGGCTGCCGGCAAAAATATATGGCAAGAAGGTGTTTCAGATGCCTGCCAGGCCATTCATAGGCAAATCACGCACGCTCAAAAGGAATATAGAGGAGAAGATATACAAAGAGATTAAACGAATATTAAAAGGATAGACATGAAAACAATTTACCTGGCATTGATAGAAAAGCTAAAAACGATACATGAGCTCAATTGGATAGACATGGATAGCGGGCAACTCTCATCGACAGAAAGGGCTCCAATAGCGCTGCCGGCAGCATTGCTGGAGATAAGCCTGCCGGAGTGCAGGAATTTTGCTGACCTCACACAGTTCTGCAAGGCACGCATCAACGTGAAGCTCATATTCGAAAAGAAAACAATCAAGACATCTGCCAACACCCCTGTAGAAACTCTTAACAAGAGCCTTGAGACATACGATATAATCTCGAAGGTGTATGCAACACTGCAGGGTTATGAGACGGATGATTTCAGTGCCCTGCACCGCACAAGCCAAGGGCCCGAGGTTAATAATAGCTATTTTGTCTACCGGATGAGCTTTGATTGCGAATTTGAGGATCTGAGCGCAGAGGCATAAAAAAAGGGAGGATTAACACCCTCCCTGATCTTCTGATTGTTCTTGCAGCCGTCGTAGCTGCTCCTTGGCATTGATGCCCATGTAACGGTTGAAAGTTGCCTCCGAAATGTGATACTTTTCCGAAATGATCTTCCTATACACCCAGCTTTGCGAAGCACCCTTGCCCTTATAAAAAAGAACAATCTCCTGTACTTCGACAATTTTCTGCAGCAAATATTTTTTATTATAAGACATTATTCCGGTGAATTGATTATATTTGTGTGTGGCGGGGCCTCAATCATCCAAGGGTGTGCGGGGCTTTTTTTATGCTTCTGTCATACCGAGAGGCACATTCACCCAGCTACCCGTCTCATCCTTGTATTCTGCACGGATGTATGACTTGCTCTCCAGGGGCTTGTACGCCTCTTTGATTATCCTAACCCCTTCTAAAAAACGATCATTGCCCAGCTTGTTGGCCAGCTGCTCCAGCTGCAGTACTCGCGAGGGCTTCAAAGTGCCCTTCTTATCCTTCGAAAGCAACTTGAGTATAGTTTCTATCAGGGCCTTGGAGTCGTCATCCTTACCAAGCTCCGTAATACACTCGCGCACCATGGAAATGCCTACATCAACAGTATCATCATAGTTGTCTATGGTGTATACCCCGATGGTTATGCGGAATTGTCCCTGCGCATCAGAAAAGGTGTGCGAATGCTGCATGTCTTTTATTCCATAGACTTCCTTCTTTAGGTCTATTGCGCGACGGAAAGCTTCCCTGATGTCTGCCTTGTTTTTTGCGAGCTTGTCCGAGATACCCACTAGGCGTGGAAAGGCATTCTTAACAGTTTCGTCAACCAAGGCTTTGTAAGCAGCCTGGTCATCAAGTTTTTTTTGTGTAGCTGCCTCATCGGCTGCCTTGAGTTTTTCCAAAAGCGCCTTGCGCTCTTCAGGTGTCAAATTCGTAATGTCCATATCAAATATTGTTAATGTAATCCTCTATCATTTTCCATGTTGGCAAGCCGCCAACCTGTTTGTCATCAATGTACACATCCGCATAAACCTTACGGGTATTGCCTCCATAAGTTGCGATGTTGGATGGATGATTGTCATTGATCTTGTCAAATTCAATTCCTTTTTCCAGGAGCCAGTTGACAGCTTCCAACAGATCCTCGCCAGTCCTGCAGGTCCATATTATCACATAATGCCCATTTTCGCGCAGTGAGTGTATCACCTCCCTGGCATGCGTCCTGGGCAACCCGATGGACGGATACACACCCGTGTGTATTGTGCCGTCAAAATCAATAGCTATTATCATTTATTGCGTTTTATGATTGTTTTTAGCGCGTCGTTATACCCGGCAGTGTAATCTATCATTGCTATGTGATATCTGCCACAAGTAGGCCTCTCCTTGCAGTTTTCCGGGTGTGATTCCATCAAACACTCCTCGCATTCCGTGCGGTAAGCGTAATCCTTTGAGCGTTGTTCCAAGTTTTTAGTTGTCATAGTCATAAAAAACACTCCCGCCACTGTCCTGGACGCTCTTTTTCGCTAAACGCCAGGGGTGGGTGGCTCAGGAGTGTCAGTTGGTTTTAATGTTTTTTTTGATCTGATCAACAGCCTCATCAACAGATAATAAAAATTCAATGTCCTGCTGCTTGAAGGCTTCTCGTGCGGTACCGGCCTTTTTGACAAAGGCGTTGTATAGTTCTGCTAGGCGTACTTGTGATATGCGGTTAAAATCGTTACAATTGGCAGCACGGCAGGCAAGGCTCTTGGCATACTCAACCTTGTCGGTTGTGTCTATGCCGTTGCTGTCAATCCAGCTGCACACGGCTGCTATGACACGGCGGCGCCAGATCTGCGCCTCGGGATCATATACCCTCTTTGCCTGTGGAGAGACAAGCCGCTGTTTCTTCATGCTGTAGATCATCTGTTCGTAAGCATCGGGGTACCTCTCATACATCTGTGTAAGAGAGGTAGTCCTGCCCCCGGAATAGTGCTCAACAAGGGCATCCTTCATCTGGTTGCGCAGTCGGGACTCATAGCCCGGAGTCTGCTTGAGCAGGCTGAAAAACCTGCCATGTGTCTTATTTGCTGTCTTCATAATCCGTTTCATTTTTATCTCCCCAATACCTGTTAGCCCCCTCATCCCAAATGCTCAAATAGTTTTCTTCCGAGTGGTCCGCAAAACGAGAGTTGACAAACGCCCTGTAACCCTCAACCCTTATCTTGCAGTGCGCATCATACCTCACCTTGTTGGCCAGTCTTCCATCGGGCAGCTTGCCCTCGGCATGCGATACGAAGATGAACAGCTTGCCGGGAAACAGCCGCTTGAGCTGCTTATACTCCTTGTAGCTGAGGTCTGCATACTGCAGCGAGTCGACGACAACCACATTGGGAGACTTGTGCTTCTTGAGCCTCTCAATGAGCTCCGGCATCGTCTCCCCGTCCAGCAAGGAAAAACGTCGGGAAACATCTTCCATACCCACACGCTCGAAAGCCAGTTGCATAGACCTGCCGGCACCCTCCTCAAGGGAGTTGTAAATCACTTTTTCAAAAGAACATAGATACTTGCACAGCTGTAAGACAAAAGTCGTTTTCCCGCTGAAGCTTTGCCCCCAGATGATCCAGGTGCCGGAGAGCTCCGGATGTCCGAAAGTGGCTTCCCACTGCCCATCGAATGCAATGACATTCCGACGGCCCGACAACACCTGGTGTACGGAGAGCGCTTTTGCCATACAACTATTCGTTACTAATATTATTAATTGCGTGCACCTTGCGTTTCACACGCCGCAAGTCTCCTTCACTATCCTCTACCACTTCACGTATCAGCTTATTGTCAGTGACACCGTTTGCCAGGCAAACCTCGGTGATGTCACGAGAGCTCACACCCTGCAGTTGTATGAAACGCCTGCCTATGCGCGAGTATATCTCCTTATAACCCTTCTTGTTCAACTTCAAACCCCTCTTGATGCGCTTCTCAAGGTGATCTGTAGCGCACAGGATGATGCCGCAATGGTCCTCCAATTTGTTGTACAACGAAATGAAAAAATACAGCACATTATCACTCAACTTATCTGCCTCATCCAGGATGATCAGAGGACGCTCCATAACCTTGAGACGGCCAACAATCTCTCCCATCATCTCACCAACAGTGTAACCCGAATAGTCGCGACCCATACAGCTGAGCAGTTCTTGCATGAACATCTTGCGGTTCCAGTACTCGTTGCAAGAGAGGTTAAACACCCTTTTATTGCTGTTTGAATACTCCCGGATTGCAAGACTCTTGCCTGACCCCGCTTCGCCAACAACGGCAAGCACATTGCTGTACTTTTGCGCATCTGTCAACAGAAAGCTCATGAGTTGAAAATCACGGGTAGGTACTACAACCCACTCGTCGGGAGAGTAAGAGATCTGCGTAGCTATCTTGCGCCACATCTCATCCGCAATGAGATCCCAATCACCATTCAACAATTTTGAGATGACAGCAGCACTGACACCCTTGAGGGAGTTAGCTGCCTTGTTCTGCGATCCCTTGTGCTCGCAATAGATAGCAAGGGCCTGCCTGATTTTTTCCTTTTCGATTTTTTTCATATTTTTGTTGTCCTTTGTGGCCTGGTGGGGAGCAATCCCTGCCGGGCCTGTTTTTTTATTTACATTGACTTGCGTGCATATTCCAGCACGTCGAAATCCTCTGATTCGTCAAAATCAGCATTGCTGACAGCCTTCTGCACCTTGCCTATAGCAGCTGCAGGGCGTGAGCGCTTGGCAGCAGCGCTGGTGTCCAATCCAAGAATAGCAGGGCTGCGCATGCCGTAATCCTCAGCATGCACACCATGATCCCTCTTGAGCTGCTCCATCTTCTCCCAACGCTCCCGACGAGCCTGCTTGTTGGCAATCTCAACATCCTTGATATATTGTGCCTCCCACTCCTGCTGCTCCTGCTTGCCCCTGTGGATTGCCACCTTAGTAGAAGCGACTGTATTATACCTCAAGCCTGAAGGAGTGCGCTCATACAGGAATATAATAGACATGTCGGAAGGGTCGAACTTGACAACGAACTTCTTGTCTATATTGCTCTGCAGCCATTCCATGTCCGGGATGGATCCGCTCTTATATACCATGTAGTCGTACTTGATTTTCTGCTCTGTGAAAGTGATACCCCAGGCTGTACAAGTGACCTCCTTCTCCCTTGTGACGTAGAACAGGTCCACGATATCCCAAATCTCAAGCTTGACAGCCTCGGGGTTGACACTATTGCGGTACATCTCCATACGAGCAATGCCTGTCTTGTGATGAGGCATGTTGTTCCACTCCTCGCGTCGTGCGGCATAAGCCTGACGGATCTCCTGCTCGGTAGGCAGGCAATGTTTGTTGGTCAATATATACTCCATATTGGCCCGGGACTCCTTGCTGGTGGCAGTGATATTCTGTCCTGAAAAGAACCAGTCCTGCTTGAGCACCTGCTCCTGGAAGCGGCCAAAAGCGCTTTCAATAGTCTTCGAACGCCCGTTATAAGGCTGCGTGCGGATGGCAAGGTGAGCCAGCTTCTTGAGCAGGTCACTGCTCTCAAGCTTCTTGTGACCTCCCTGGTTGTCATAGGTGATCTGGTAAGGCTTATACTTTGCAGCTCCAAAAGCCATCTTGTACGCCAGGAATTGCGCCTGGTAGTCTTCACGCTTGCTGATGTGGTAACCAAGGAACACCTCTGAAAAGGCATCCATGACCTCATATACCTGCAGAGTGCCGATCTGTATTTTGCCCTCGGCATCCTGGTACTGGTAGTAGTAGTTGAGCTTGGTGCCATCGCTATACCACAGTGAGTCGCGCATGGTGGGCAGGATAGTTTTGTGAATGTAAGAAAATTTGTTCTTGGAAGAGAGCTCACCATAGCGGTGTGCATGCCACAGGTGCTCAATCTCGGGAGAATATATGAAGTTGTATATTGTCTTTTCCGTCTTAATCTTGCACCAAGCCGGTGTGTCGGCAGCCTTCTCGTTGTATTCGCGGAACAGCTGGGTGATGGAGGCGCACTTGCGCACGTTGTCACTCCAGCGGGTGAGTAGCCACAACTTGGCCTCCTCAGGTATCTTTTCGGTGTTCTTGTTGCCGAACTTGGCACTGACAAGGCAAGCATAGCCCTGTGCCTCGAACTCCTCCAGCTTCAACTTCAAACGCCGCGGATGCTCCGGCAAGGAGTGCAGGATAGGATTGCTGCCTGCCTTGACGGCAACAACCTCACGTACAATGGCAGGCCACACATGAGAGGGACGGCTCTTGCCGCGCGAAGCGGTGAAGGAAAGCTTATCATTGAGGATGTAACGGATAGTCTTGAGCATGGAGGCGTTGGTGACATATTCCATCTGCTTGTCCTCCGGCAAGAACTCACCGTTAGGCAATCGGTGCTCACGGTAGAAGGAGACGGCACCAGGATCAACGGTGTAGGCACCACGGATGGAATACCTGGAGGCTACGGCAGCCGGCTCACCATACCTGGCCTTGACAGCAGCAAGGATATCCGAGGGCAGGGAGTCAACGGCAACCAGCGCAGGAGTATTCTTACAGCCGCGGCGGATACGTTTGATGCGCCCACGTTGTAATTTCTTATCATATGATGCCTTACTCATGAACCCCTCATCCACCAAAGTAGAGCGAGATATGCACAAAACATTGTTGTAGTACTCCATCATTTCACGTGCTTTTTAAGAGCCGGTCTTTCCCGGCTGTCAACCCTCGTGTCGCGGGTAGCGTATCGCATCTGAAAAATGGTCTTTCGTCTCTTCTTTCTTGACCTTTGTTCCCGGAGCAGGATCCGATCCTACAGCTTCGCGCCTCTGTCCGGGAGGGTTTTGTTTAACAAAAAGTATTAATTAAGAAGGAGCATGTCCTCATAGAGGGGCAGAAGCTTTTGGGCCCATTCTTTGGACAAATCGGGCGATTTGTAGCAAAGCCGCGAGCCGAAATTCGCATACGTAGCCGAGGCCGTATGATACGTAGCCGAGCAGCCGAGACCCGCAGGTAGTACCTCGAACCAAGGGAAATATTTACGCTCATCCCAGTCTTGCCAATTAGGTTCCCAGTCCTCGTTGACGCACTGGATAATCACTGATAGCTTGTAGAATGCCAGGATGGCCTTCTGATTGCGCTCCGGCAAAAAAGAGACGTCCGGAAGCATGTTGTTGATTTTAAGTTCTGCGCATGCCTGTTCGAAAAACTTGTCAGCTTGTGCGCGTAGTTCATTTTTTGTTTCCATAAGTGTATTTTGATTTGGGATTAATTTCCTTCTTGATGTCCGGCCAAATGGACAGAGCAGCTATACCACACAAAACAGCCATGAAAAACTGATGCGTAGCTCCAAAGAAAATAGCCGCCACAAGGGCAAAGAGGGCAAGCAGTGAGAAGACTGCGAAAAATAACCGGTTGGTGAACTTTTCCATAATTTGAAGTTTGTTTGTTTTGTTGCTCCCGGGGAGAGATCCGACCTCCCAGCATCACGCCTTGTCCCGGGAATTGATTAAATTTGCTCGTTAACCTAAAATTTAATCAAATGGAAAAAGCAAGTTATACCGTCATTAGACTTCAAACTAATCAAACAGATTTGATAGGTGGAGAAGACGAGCTCGTAAATCGATTGAGGAATCTCTGCAAAGTGTTTGACTGGGGATTTAAGATTTTTAGCAGCTTCAGAGATGGAGATAGTACGATATTCATTATAGACATCGAATATTTGTCTGAGTCTATTTTTAAAGCAGACTACTGGGATGTTCTCAAAATCTTTATTGTTCATTATGATTTAAGACTAATTAATATTGATACAACTACGCTGTTAGATCGATAGTCCTTTGGTAAATAAATTAAGGCATCATTGTTTGCCGTTGCTTTTCTCGCGTACCTGATACGACGATCTTTTTTTAGTTTGATGTAAGTGGCCATCCCAAATGCCGAGATGAAATCTTTGATTGAAATTGTTTCGTTGTTCATAATGATTTATTTAAGGTTGGATTTGTCCATGATTCTGCCCCCGCGCTCAAGGGCTGCCTTGCGGATACGCTCTGAAAGAGGGCTGCTGGTGCGAAAAAACAGAGCTGAGCGCACAGACACATCACTCACCCCAAACATCTCAGCCAAACGCCTCTTTTCGCCATACTCAACTAGTATTTTTTTCATAAATTTTGATATTTGAAAATTTTTATACCTTTACGCCCGTCTTCTTAAACCGAAAGACAATGCAATATTATGGACTATTTTCTATATTTCCAAACAATATTTAGAATAATGTCGATTTTTTAATGAAAATAATTGAGAGGTTATATGAGTATTTGGATTTTAAAAAAATCAAACCTGCTGCATTTGAGCGTGCAGCAGGTATTTCAAATGGTTATCTAAGCAAACAATTTAGCAGGAAGGCGGATATCGGAGAGGGAATTTTAATCCAAATATTAGAATATTGTCCAGATATTAGCATCCATTGGCTGCTTTTGGGTGTCAAGCCTATGCTGAAAGCAGATGTTAATAACTCGGAATCCAGTTCTACATATTTAAATGCAAGGATTCAGATTCTTACACAGCTGCTATGCGACAAGGAGGAGAAAATTGATAGGCTCAACCAAGATATTGGCAAATTGTTACAGCAGCTTGAGGGGTTTCGAAATATCCAAGAAAAAAATGCTGCCAATGCCTTGGATGCAGGTGTAGGTTGAGAATAATATAAAGTATTATTATGTCTATTTCACTATCTGATATAGTCAATTTTTTACCGTTAAGTTTTTCTCAGGGAGACTCTATGGTTATTAAAAGACTTCTACTTAAAAATGATAATGAGTTTCTAAGATTCAAGGGAAAGAATCAATTTGACAAGAAAGTTAAAAACATCTATCCTAATATTATTATTGACAATATGTTCGAAGAATACTTGTTTGCTTATAAGAAATCACAGAGTGTTCTTAGATTATGCAAATTGTATAAGCAGCATGGAAATAATCTTTTTATAATTTATAATTATTCCGAAAGTTTTGATAATGATGGCAATCTTATAGGATCAGAGTATAGAGTCTTAGATAGAATGGTGAGATCGGTGTTTGACCCAATATGGAATTTATACTTACCTCCGATATTCCCAACAGATAGTTCTAGCTTTACAAGCTACTACAAAAATTCTAAGACGGAGATACCTAAAAATTTACCGAATTCAAATTTTGTATGTGATCTATCAAAATTATTGTCAAAGATTACCCCAATTACGAATCAAGAAAATAGAAATGATTCATATGAGATATTAGCTTCGTTTGGAATAGACTTAGAATCATTAATACTTAAAAGCTTTACGGAGGAATATCCTCATCTTAAAAAGCATCAACTTAAAGAGCTTATCAAGAAATTTAAATAAAGAAGCCCATCTTTACTTGAGGACGGGCTTCTTTTTAACGTCAATGGTCATCAGGCTATGAGACCAGTGGGGTTAGTGTTTTTATAATGCATCTCTGCATGGATAATTTGGATACACAAATGTACAATAATTTTAATTCTCCGCAATTTTTTGAGATCTCTTTTGCAATACAGTATGGTAATTCCCTTATTATATAGGTATTGCAAACACTTAAAAGTAAAAATACATGGTAGTAAGGGGGGTGCAATCCGCAAATTTGGGCACTTTTCGGGGTCTTTTTTGGTAGTAATGGGGGTTCAATAGACCCTTTTTTTACCTCGAAATGTCCGTCCATTTGTCCGTCCATTTGTCCACCCATTATTTTTTTGGCAAAATCCGATCGTTTTCCTGATGTCGGGAAAACGCCCATAAAAAGGGTTTATAGGGCCAACAAAAAAGCCTCCGGAATGGGAGGCGGTAATGGCCTAAAAGGCCTAATTATGGCTATTTTAAGGGGGTTTAATGGCTATTTTAAGGCAATATGAGCGGTAATTAACATCGCGGGTAATTTTGGAGGCACTTGCAGGGAGAATCTTAAACCAAAATTAAACTATAATTAACAAAATTGCACAATTCGTTTTTCATTGCATCACCCTTTAAAAACCTCTGTACTCTTTATATAACAATGCTTTACACTATGTTTTTATTATATCAGTAATTGTACATTTCGTTTTTACCCCCTTAACT
>Ga0334901_1000912_pt1 | contig 35533 bp, 18 predicted proteins | sample GraSluR3_MG_3_FD_207216 | JGI IMG/M metagenome (GOLD analysis project Ga0334901, IMG submission 207216) | Sludge microbial communities from methane-producing bioreactor in Wageningen University, Netherlands - Granular Sludge_15_08-R3 | ecosystem: Engineered > Bioreactor > Anaerobic >... | reverse complement strand
TGAATTCGGTTGTAGAAAACTGTTATAGTACGAGCACAGTTACCGGGACACAGAACGTAGGTGGCCTGGTTGGTGATAATACCCATGACTCGATAATCAGGACGAGTTACAGCAGTGGTGATGTATCCGGGACGAGCTTCTATGTAGGAGGGCTTGTTGGGAATAACTCGATATCTACGATCGAGAATTGTTATTCTACAGCTACAGCGGATGGTTTCTGGCGTATTGGTGGTCTGGCCGGCAGCAGTGTCGGTCCCGGTTCTTTGATCACGAACAGTTACAGTACCGGTCTTGTAACCGGGACCCATTCACCCGGAGGGTTAGTGGGTTATGTGTCTGGAGGTGAAGTAATTAACAGCTACTGGAACAGTGAGACGAGTGGCCAGTCAACTTCGTATGGTGGCGAGAGTAGAACGACTTCAGAAATGACCTATCCTTATGCCGGTAACACCTACGTAAACTGGGATTTTACGGATATATGGATAGAGGACTCGGGTGGTGACATTAACAGTGGTTATCCTTTTCTCAATTTTGCTCAGCAGGGAAACTATCTTCCTGTGCCGACTAATGTGACGATAGAGATCCTAAATGATCAGGTAACAATATCCTGGGATGATGTAGAAGGAGCAAATTCCTATAAAATATATACAACCGACAATCCCTATTCAGAGAACTCACAATGGCTGATGATCTCAGTAGTAGATGAATCGTATTATATTGATGAGCTCACATCTGATAGAAAATTCTATCGAATAACAGCCTCGACTGAGGTGGCTATTAAATTGAGAGATGCCAGTTTTGGAAAGTTAGCCGATTGATTATCGTTCAAAGGGTCTCCATCCTAAATTGTTACAATCAGCAACATAATCCATTGATAGATATATTCCTTTCTTTCGTAATTCACAGAAATCGTAAAAGTGAAATCAGCTATGAACTTGAGAGTGTCGGTTCGTCAGATCGATATCAATGACATTTCTTTGGTAGATATACTGCAACGATAGCTTGACATCATAGACAGAATACTCGATTTGCTTTCATAATTAAAACTGGTAGCTAATCTGCTGGATGAACAGGAATTAACAAGGTTCTCATTCAGTGCTGGGTTAAGAAAAATAATGAAAACAGTAAAGTATCAACATACAGGCAGAATATGAGTAGAAAACGTGTTTTAGCTCTCTTTTCCGGTGGTCTGGACAGCATACTATCCATACTCTGGATGCAGAGACTCGATTATAAAGTACAACCAGTGTTTTTCAAAAGCTATTTCTTTGGTCCCGATAAAGTTGAAAAGATCGCTTCTTCAATCGGGTTTTCATTGAGGGTTATTGATATCAGTGAGAAACTTCTGGAAGTGATAAAGCATCCTCGCTATGGTTTTGGAAAGAACATGAATCCCTGTATCGATTGTCATTCTCTTATGTTCAGAGAAGCAGGCAGAATGATGGAAAGTGAAGGTTATGATTTCCTCATATCGGGAGAGGTTTTGGGACAACGTCCGATGTCACAGAGATATGATGCAATGAATTCAGTATCAAAGCTGAGTGGTTATCGTGATTACATAATAAGGCCTCTATCACAGAAATTACTTCCAGACACGAAACCTATAAGAGAAGGTTGGGTGAAAAAGGAAGAAATGTTAGATATCCAGGGTAGGAGCCGACAGAGACAACTGGAACTGGCAAGAGAGTTCAAATTAAATGAATACAGTTCACCAGGTGGTGGTTGTCTATTAACTGATAGAGGATTTTCAACCCGTCTGATGGATTTAATGAAGAACGATATGCTAGATAAGGCATTTATCAAATTTCTTCGCTATGGAAGACATTTCCGATTAAATAGTGAAACTAAACTGCTTATTGGCAGAAATAAAGAGGAACTTGAAGAGTTGTTCAGATACGTATCAGACGAAACTGTCTTGCGGGCTGCTAATTGTACCGGACCTGTTGGTGTGATTAATAGTAAAAGAGAGATAGGTGATCAGGAGTTAAAAAAGGCAGCTGCAATAGTTTTAAGTTACACGAATAAAGCTAAAGAGAGAGATTCTGTTGAATACGGAACTAACAATAATTATCACAGCACTTTGACAGTAGAAAAATTAGCTCGCAATGAGATCGATAAATTACTGATAAAGGCAAATGAAGGTTGTAAGGAGAATGAAATATAATGAGATATGAGCAATTCATTTTGTTACAAGAGTTTGAGACGAATACTTATCTGCTCTGGGATGAAGAGAGTATGGAGGCCATGTTAATCGATCCTGCTGCTCCAGGAGAAAAAGTGCTAACATCTATTGAGAAGAAGAAGTTGCAATTAAAGTATATTGTCAATACACATGGACATGGCGACCATATAGGTGGTAACGGATTTTTTAAAGATAAATACAGCAATGCTAAATTATGTATTCATAAAGAGGATGAAGAGATGCTGTATAGGCCTAATCTCAATCTCAGTCTATATTATGAAAAATCAACTGTCTCTCCACCAGTGGATATTCTGCTGGAAGATAACTCAAATATCTATCTTGGCGGTTATGAGATTAGAGTAATCCATACTCCGGGACACACGAAAGGTGGAATTTCCCTATATACCGGGAGGATTCTCTTTTGCGGAGATACACTCTTTTCGGATAATGTTGGCAGAACAGATCTACCTGGTGGCAGTTTTGCTGAACTGGTCAAATCTATCAGAGACAAGCTCTTTGTTTTGCCAGATAATACATTAGTCCTGCCAGGACATGGAGATCCAACAAATATTTTAGAGGAGAGGAAATATAACCCTTTTGTGGGAGAGGAGTAAAGTAACTTACCCGGTGAAATAAATTTAAAAGAGCGTTGGCCTTAAGTCAACGCTCTTTTAATTTCAAAAGATTAGCATTATTTCAATAGTAGCACTTTCTGGTTAGAGTTAACATTACCAGAGACAAATCCAATGAAGTAGATACCGGAGGGGAGAAGCCTGTTATTTTCATCATGCCCATTCCAGACGAATATAGTTTGCTCTGTCATGACATTATTCAGCAGAGTTCTAACAATCTGTCCTTTTGTATTATAGACTTTCAAGGTTACTGGATTACCCTTTGAGTACTCTATGTTATCTAGCGAGATACTAACGCTCGGATTGAACGGATTCGGATAGACCACGATTCTGTTATCTGTTTCAGGATGAGGTATGATCGTTTCTTCATCTACACTTACCCAGAAAGAAGTACCTGAACCCCCGTAGGTCCCCATATCGTTACGGATTGTTCCCCTGGCCGGGAATTTCGCAAAACCAGGATTGTATGGGTCTTCAGGATCATTGTAAGTATCATCAGGATTACCGGTGTCAACACAGGGTGATTCTTCACTTAAATACCAGACAGCACCTAGTCCGTCAAAGTCAATTCCAATTCCTTCAGAAGGTGTCTCAAACATAGGGTCAACATCGATATTGCCACCACCTGAATAGCCATTACTGATATTACTGTATTCAGCTATGGTAGCTGCACCTGTAAAATTGGAGATAAGCCTCGATTCTCCTACTATGATAGAATTTCTTATCTGAAGATATGAGTTATGGTTGAAAATGTGATACCCATTACTAGACATAAACTCATTATGAGCGACACTGTTATTGGTGAAAGTTATAGCCGAGCCGGACCTTACCGCAAAGGAAGAACCAATATAACCGGTATTGTTAACAAACAGGTTGTTTTCCACATTAAAACTGGAAGCGTTAATCTCGACAGCAGCAGGACCGTTGGTACTCAGATTGTTGGCAAAGATATTATTCTTCAACACGATATCATCAGAATTAGTTATCTTTAAAGCTCCTGGATTGGTTGATCCTGAATTTTCGTAGAAGGTGTTACCGACAATATTGACTACAGAATCGTTGATAATAAGAGCGGTTTGGTTTGCATTATTGAATTCGCAGTTGATGAGTGTGTTTTGAATCTGGCTATTGTTGAGCCTCAAGCCTTTCCAGGTTGTATCGGAGGTAAAAATTATCGGCTCATCATCTTCAGCATCAGCGTATATATAACCTTCTACAATAATCTCACTGTTGTCGACTATTATCTCAACTCCTGGTTCAATTATCAGGAATGAATCTTCCGGAATAAATATATCACCCGAAACATCGTATGGACCATTATCGTAGTGCCAGGTTCCGCTTATGTTTCCACTTATATCGTTCGACTCGGTTACAGTTATATAATCCTCTATGGTGATCTCTACAACATCTGTTCCGTCTGAGACAATTAATGTTACATCATAAGCACCTATTTCTGTATAGGTATATGATGGATTCTCATCCGTACTATCGATGCTGCCATCTCCATTCAAATCCCATTCCCAGGATGTTATATTCTGAGCCGGGAGAGAATTATCGTAGAACTGAACAAACAGGCTTGCTGGACCCTGAGTGACATTACTGGAGAACATTGGGGTTAAACCCTCAAATGAAGCCATGGCAGCCTGATGGATAGGAGCATTACCATTAGTAATATTCTGAATAATAACAATACCTTTGACCTTATAGAGGTCCCAGGAGGGGTCAATCGGAAAAGCATGTGAAAACTCAGCTGTCTCTCCAGTCGTATTCAGTGGGTAATCTTCTTGATGATAAGACTTGACCGAGGCAAAATAATCGGCTCCCATCTCATTGATGAGGTCATACGTTAATATATACTGGATTCGATTATTGGTTGTTGTAATATCCCCTGTCAGAGTCGTTACAGCTTCGAGTACTAATTGGTTTTCACTGATTCCTAAACTAAAATCAATTTCTATCGGACTGTTTAGATTGACGATTTGATTATGAGCGTTTACATACGAACTGTAGACACCGGTACCGCCACCGACTACAGGGATTGTGCCACCCCATTGGCCATGGGGTATTCCACCAACTCCGTATAAGGAAGCTCTTGATGAATAATTCGGACTGACATGTGTTCCATTCCCCTGCCAGATAAGTGGAATGAAATATGGAAAAGTTTCTGATTGATTGTACATCTGAAGCAACGCCGACCGCGCTGCTGGGCAATATCCGCACCATGTCTGGGTGAAGACTTCTCCCACAACATACATCTGTGAAGCCAACAGAAGCGGTGTCGTCAGGAGAAGAATCCATAGTAAAACTAAGAATTTCTTCATAACTCTCCTCTTTTTGTGTTCATTATTTGATGATCAACAGTTTTCCTGCCTGTATATCATAACCGTCAGTCAGAGTGTAGAAGTAAACACCACTGACTACCAGTATCCCATATTTATCCCTGGCATCCCAGGTAACAAGACCTTTATCATTCTGGATGTTAGGATCTGTTAATTTTCGTATCAACTGACCTCTGATATTATATATCGAAATTGTTATATTCTCGGCAAGTTTTTTCTGAGCAATATCGAATGAGATAGTTATTCTATCGTCACTTCTTGAGCCATTACCGTTGTTGTTCAGCTTGAATGGATTGGGGTAACTTGGATATAGTCTCATTGACGCTATCTCTTCTGGAATTGTATGATCGTCAACATCTGTGGTTTCCAGCCAGTTCAGAGAATTCAATAAAAGGACTCTGCGCTCTGAATAATCAGCTATGGCCTCAAATCCGAAGGCCAGATAAACAACTCTGGCATTGCTGGGGATTGAAGAACTGATTGCCGCAACTGCATCATCCGGGTAGAGTAGAATTTCTGTACCTGAATGCTTTGCCAGATCGATCTTTTCAGGACTGTATTGATTATCTGCTCCATCACCACCAGAAATCGAAAACACCAGCCCATCTGTTATCTCATTTCCTTCTATACCATATACCTCTCTCTGGTCTGTATCAGGTGATAATAATTCTGCATTGAGATAATTATGGTAAAAATCGATGTTATTATACAGAGGATTTTCAGTAAGGTCCTTACCGATATTCTGGCCTGAGATAAAGAGATGATTACCCTGTTCCAGATGATTCTCTAAAAAATCTGTTTCTACAGAAGTCAAAGCCGGTTCTCTTTCACCTGTTATCCAGATCAGGCTACTGAAATAGTCGGAAATAGCATAATTAACCTCTGCGTATCTGGTGTCCCAGATACCGTAAGTGTATTGGTCATTCTCCAATATCTCTGCTGTGTATGACTCATAATTCTGCCAGCCGTCTCCGTCAATAATCATATGATTCACGTCATTGGTTATGTATCTGAAGGGAATGATATAATCGTCTGTCAGATCTCCCGATTGAAAGTGGATAGAGTAATCCATCATCCCAGGTCCATCTGGGATAATATTAGCATGGAACTTTCTATATTCACCTGTTGTCATCTGAAAGTTAAGCGGGCCGAAATAACAGAGGCCGTCCTCATCACAGTAAGTTAAGAGCCAGCCATCAGGAGCATTATCCATAGAGACACTAATGGTCAGGTTAATCTCGTTTCCCATATTGAAAATTGTAAAGTAACTTACTTCATATAAGCCGGAAGAAGTGCCGATGTCCATTCTCTGCTCAGGAATTGCTGTCCTAACATATGAATCTGGAGCAGGGTAAGTTGATACAGCCTGAATAATCTCTCTGTTATCATCAAGAGCATATGCCATTATTCTTAGATTATCTTCATTCCAGGAAGGATCAAGTGTAAAGGTGGTTTCCAGATTGACTGTTCCGTTCTGGCCTGATAGTAAGAAACTCTCCTCTTCAACAGCTCTGGCAAGGTTTGTAACATCTGCATCGACATCATCCTCAATAAGAATAAAACGTAAAATACCATCATCAATAGAGAAACTGTCTGATAACATAATCAGTTGAACCTCAGCATGGCCTGTTGAACTGTCAAAATCCAGGATCACCATTTTTACAGGTGCAGGTTTATAATAATCTTTCTCGATCATTGATCTGTAAGGAGATCCCATTTCGACAGTGATAGAAGTACCAGAAACCCTGGTCTTTCCGTTCACAATCATAGAGGGATAACAAGGGATATCATATCCCTGGATTAAATTTTCTACTGATGGAGAAGAGTATTGTCCACCATTATCAGAAGTATAGTAACGAACTGGTATAACTTCTCCATGATGATATAAATTCATCATATCATCGATACCGGTATATGCTGATGCATCATCACTCCAGCTGGCTGTTATCAACTCTGCTACAATAAGGCGTGGATGGTAATCTATTTCGGCAGAGGCGAATGAAATTGCCATTATAGTTATTAGTACGATGGAAAAACAGGTCTTCAATTTAACCTCCCGTTAATACTTAGTTGATAAATCTGACAGACACTAAAATCTGGTAGTCAGATTAACTCGTAACCCTTTAAATGGTGTAGTATAGTAGCATACACCGCTTCGACAGACCTTTCCTCCTCTCTCTTCTCCGATAAAGATCTTTAAGTCAGTATTCGGCAATATGTCTGTAGTTAACTCGATTCCTATCCAGGATTCGAGTTCGTCTAATTCATTAAGATCTTCAATCTCAAATTCAGAGATTAAAGAGAGTGAAAAGCGATTAAAGAAAAGATCGAACTGTAGAAGAGGATTGAAATAATCTCTGCTGGATTCTCCCTCTACTTTCTCATGGTAGCCGAGTTCTGTTCTAATATGGGTAGGTAGAGATAGGAGGTTGAAATCGAGCAGAACTGCTGGTGTAATCTCCTTTTGCCAGTGTTGCCGAACTTTATCCGTCATTTCTAATTGAGCATATTCCAAACCAAGTGTAAAACTGTCATAGTACTTCCTTCCCTCAACGAAAAAATCACTTTGTCTGATAGAAAAATCACTATTCCAGGCTTCAGAATAGGTTGCTCCTAATTCTGTAGTGAAATCGGGATTAAACCTTACCTGTCCCAGTAACCCCTCTTCATCTTCTCCCGGATTCAATCTTTCTGAAAGTGGCTCTTCAGAACTGTTCAGTGTCGGAAGGTCGTTTAACCTGTCATCAAACCGGGTAAATTTCTTATAGCCGCCGGTTATAGTAAATTTATTAACATACGCATTTGCCAGCCCATATATGGCCTGACCCCGAGTTTCGCCTGAGATCTTTCTATAGGATTTAGATTCAGCATATTCTGAATAGAAATCAAAATAGTCTGTAAAAAATTCAACTCGACTACCGGCTACTATTCGTGTACTGTATCTATTATCGAATCTTCTTATCTGCTGTGACGTTAAACTCAACCCTATATGCCCGAAGTTAAGGAGATCTCTTGTCAGATCCAGGCCTCCGATTAGATCGTTATGATTCGGACTGTTTTCATTCGGAACTCCAGCATACAATCCTTTGAATTCCCATTCTTCGGTACTGTATTGGGCATTCAAACCTATCAGTCTGGTATCATGGTCATATGTTTTGTCTCGATAAGATCTCAAAACTATCCCAGCTCCATAAAATTCGGTAAATGAACCAGCCCGGATTCGCAGATTCGTTAAACTCAACTGAATATATCTGTCATCCCAACGATAATCGATATTATTCGGATGAAGGTCTTCAATAGCTTCGAACTGGTCATATTTTGGCAGTTCTGCAATGAAAGATAAACCGACTTCAATGTTATTATAATTCAACCTTAGATAGGTTTCGTTATAGAAGTAATGAGAAAGAGAATCCTCAGCAGCCTTATAAATATATTCTGCTTCATTCAATCCTGTCATATCAATCTGGGCATAGGATAAGCCAGTCGATAAAAATAAGATGCAAGCAAAGGAAATCCAGTTTATCAAGGTTTTTATGCTCTTAAACAATTACTCTACTCCTCGATTATCTCTATTTCCTGTTGTTTGATCTCTGATTCTTGTTTTGAGAGTTCTTGCTCGATTTCTTTGAGCAGTTCGTTCTCATCCCCTCTGGTATATCCATTATGTTCGTAAACAATCTCTCCATCAAAATTCAGCAGTAAAGTATGTGGAATAGTAGTAACCTGAAAACGATTCATTATCTCCTGATTTGTATCATACAGTGTAATGAGAGAATATTTTTGGGACCGTATAAGACTCTTTGCTCGATTAACAGAACGGGGGTTATCAACATTGATAGCAATGACTATCACGTCTTCATGTGCCTGGTCAATCTTATCCAATTCCGGAAGAAGCCTCATACAGGGAGCACACCAGCTGGCCCAGAAATCAATCACTATCACTTTTTCGCCTATATGATCAGAAAGTTTGAAGCTCTGATTATTTACATCAGGCAGGGAGAAATCCAGTACTGGCTCACTATTTAATAGTGATGTTGTAAACAAGATACTCAGAATCATTATTATCGTTAAAATATTATACATTTTCAACCTCCGGTTTATTAGGCAAGAGCATAATTTAGCAATGGTTCTCATGGGAGTACTAACTGGTATTCTATGACATTATGTATTTTACTGCTTTCACTATTATAAGGTTCATTTATCGTCTGAATCCAGATGACTAATCTCGGGTCTGAGAATTCAAAATCAGGTATATCCAATACCAGTTCTACGCCTGTAATCCCAGAAAGAATGCTGTTTCCTTTTGTAATCACGACATTCCGGGAAGGATGGCCAGCTGCATTGTTAATATCAGATTCTTTCTCTATCAATGCATAACGAATATGGATATCTTCGAGATCGTCGATCTCAGTCGCTATAACGATACTAAAGATTAGCTGGTCATCGACCACAGAATAGTCAAAATCTTGAAAGTCAAACAACTCTTCCTCTCCCCAGTATTGTGAGATAGCAAAATGATATTCATCGTAACTGTTTGCCGCAGAACCGCCGGTAATGTTTACCTGGCCTTGAATAATCCCGACAGGGAGAAATGTTGAAAGTTCATAATAATCCAGAATGTCAGTGTGTCCAAAATCAAGCTGATCCATGATATGATATTCAATATAGTAAAACCGATCTCCGTATAACCCTTTCAAATCATGTAGAGCTTCTTCGACATAAGGACAATTAGGGCACCAGGTAGCGGTAAAGAGCTCGACAAGGACTCTACTCTCTTCAGGAATCGCCGCATCCTGTTGATTGCCAATGAAGAGGAAGCCATCTTCTTCGCTAGCAGTAAACTCAACAATCAATGTGTCGACGTCCGCTTCAATATCAATAATTCTGTAAGTAAAAGAGTGTTGTAATTGATTAGTTTCTACTATATCTATTACCAGATCATCTGTCACAATTGTCGAAATATCAGTAAAATATTGCTCAACCTCTGTTTGAGTCCAGCCATTATTGAGATAATCATTACTGTAAAACTCCATTACAGCACTGATATCGGGAATCAATATAGAAGTAGCTAAAGTCGTTTCGAATTGTTGTATCTTACTGAGAAAACCGTTATCTGTCTCATCAGACTGGAAGGTGTTATCAAATCGATCGCATGATAGCATAGTTAAGATGATTGCAAGCATTAATAGCGACTTCAAGTACCTCATTTATACTCCTCTGTTGTTAAAACTTATGTTCCTGATCATTCTATTCTCTCAAGTACTTCGAAGATCATTCGTTTAGTTATGATTTCTGGTAATAAAATCGGTTCTTCTCTACCAGGAAGATAGAACACATATACCGGAACTCCAACTCTTCCGTAACTCTGAATCCACTCGAAGATTGTCTCATCATAGCGAGTAAAATCAGCTACGAAGAGTTCTACTCCATGCTCTTCAAAAGCTGCCTGGATATCGTCTGAATATAGCACAGTGATCTCATTTGTATAGCAGGTAGTACACCATTTAGCTGTAAAGTCGATGAAAAGAGGAATATCAGCTTCCCTCAATTCATTGATTCTCTGAGGAGAAAACTCCTGCCATCTTCCTCGAATTATATCGGAATCATTGATTCCCCTTTCGCCCGGGTCATCAAAACTGAGTGTATGTATTCCTGTGAATACAACTATAAGAGCAGCGATAATAAGAGCTAGCACCTTTTTATAATACTTAACTTCCGGACGGATGAAACGGCCGATAATCCAAAATCCGATAGCCAGTGATAACAGGAAGAATATAACATTAAATAACCCCTCTCCACCTAACTGATAATATAGAACCTGTAACATCTTGATAGCCCAGAAGAGTAGCAGGAATCCCATAATAACTTTCAGGATATTCATCCACTCTCCCGGTTTAGGAAGTTTGTTAACAAATGTTGGCTTGAAGGCGATAAGAACGAAGGGTAGAGCCATACCGAAACCGATAAGAAGGAACATCGTAAGAATAATCATCGGTGACTGGGCAAAGGCGAAAGCGAGAGCTGCTCCCAATATTGGTGCTGTACAGGGAGTACCCAGTAAGACAGCAAAAACACCCATGAAAAATGAGCCCGCCAATCCTCGTTTACTAGTCATTTTTGATGCTACTTTAGAATCTGGTGCTGTGATGACAAAAACATCAAAGAGTGAGAGAGAGAAGACGAATATCAATGAAGTCATAACCAGAACAAAAACCGGGTTCTGGAACTGAAATCCCCATCCCACGTATTCACCTGAAGCCTTTAACACAATAATTATCAATGCCAGGATAAGAAAGGAAAAGAGGATTCCGAGAGAATATGTGAGTGAATTAAGAGTGATCTTTTTCTTATCTGCCTGACTGTCTCTGATTAATGTGAAAGCTCTGAGTGAGAGAACCGGCAGGACACAGGGAGTAAGATTCAATATCACTCCACCCAAAAGGGCAAAAAAGAGATACATAAGGATCGGTTCTTTCGCCGGCAGTCCCTCTCCTGGCAGTACTTCCAGATCAAGCTCTATTTCGACTTCCTGGGGCATCATACAGGCACCAGAATCGTAACAGAGCTGATAGCCTGCCCACACGGTTAACTTATAAGTTCCCGGTTCAGTCTCTGGTGAGACGCTTACAGACCTTGTCAGAGTAGCCTGATTGTATAGATGGACAAAACCATCTTCTTCAACCTCCCCCGGAGGATAGATAAGCTCATCAAAGGTGAATCCTGTTATATCTTCAACATCGAAATAAAAGTAATCCTCTTGAAGGATTTGATGCATACCCTCTGGAAATGCGTATGTTATGAGAATCTTTCCCGTACTCCCGGCAGATATTTCAGGCGGATCAATTATGCCACCTACCTTAGCTTGTTGTGAGTAGAGATGACTGACAGATAAAGACAATAATATTATGAGACCCGTTAGTAGCAATATTCTTTTCAACATGACTTCTCCATTTATCTTTTTCGACTTACTACATATAGTCTAATCACTTCTCGAAATTTCGGAAAAAATTCGCCACACTATTTTCCCAGCCTAATCTGTCAGCACGATGTTGAGCCTGTTCGAATAGCTTCAAACGTGCTTCTTCGTTCCTGGGTAGTATATCGAAAATCTCTTTTCCATACATATGAAACAGGTTCCCTTCAAGCGAGGTTCTTACAGTTGCTGATAGAGCCAGTAATTTATCAGAATTCATAGTATCCACGAGAGAACTATCATTATTAAGATCATGCTCAGTAAAGTCTATGGCATAATATGGCTTTTCTACTGTGTCGCTAAAACAGGTGTCAAGAAGGAATGAACATCCACACTGTCTGCTTAAAATAGCCAGACCACCAAAAGGAACTGTTTCGATCTGAGCAATTCCGAACGGTTCGTAAACAGAGAACCCCAGCTCAGCGTCAGAACCATATCGAAGATCAGAAAAGGAAGTCCCTTCTGGAATTCTTGAGCCTGTCATAGATTGTGAAAAACCGTATTGATTGATGAAGACACCTTTAATCGATTTTGATTTTGCATTGAAAATCTCCAGAGATCTGTATACATCAATTTCATAACCTATAAGGTCTGGTTCACCTTCGCGATGGAGCACTGGCCAACCGTATTCTTGCTCCATTTGAACAATCTTCTCCGGAGCTCTGCCAGTGGTAATTAAACTCGATAACAGTATATAAAAACCTTTAAGATTATTATCTGTAAAATATCTGTCCATCTCTTCCAGAAAACGAATGTCACGCCAGAGACCTTTACTGATCACCAGACGGGTAACGTGAGTGAATATTATATCAGGACTGAAGTTGAAAAGAGTATTACAGTAAGCTATCAACCTCTGTCTCGATGCATTTTTCTTCTCTAGTGTGATCTTGTTGTTAGGAACACCGTTATAGACGATACTGATTCTCTCTTCCTGCACTAACGGCTGGAGATAGGTATATTCTTTTTTAACCCAGTCTCCTACCGCCAGAATTCTGTCGAAATGAGTGGCGAGTTTTATCAGTTCATTCCGATAATTATTCCTTTGTGAGCCGTACCGTTCTTCCAGAGATCTGTTCTCTTGTAAATCTCTGGACATAATAGTGTAAAAACTGATATCATGTCCGGGCAGTTTTTCTATCAACGCTCGGACTGTCGATACCTCGTGAGCATAAAAAAGTGTCTGTTGCTTTATGGATTTCTCCAACAACAGGTTCAGACAACAGGGCACACCCATATATTCGTGTGAGAAAGCAACTATTTCGTCACTTTCATCAGTCAATGCCTTCATAATCTCCAGAAAAGGTACTGCCAGCCTGATATATTGCTCGCAATCCCATTCATTATAGAGATCTGATTGAAATCGGTATTTCTCCCATAACTGGAACTTGAAAAGGTCGATAAGATCGATCTTCAAACGCCTTACTCCAACCAGAAGGATTTCGACTTTCGTACTATGAGAAGGGTGGATCTCATCAAATATCCGCTTGGTTCCATAGACGATATCTATATGATACTTCTGACAGATTTCTTGCAATTCGAGATAATTATCTTCAATCCCATCCAAGGACGAAAAATGGACCTCAGCATCGTGTCCCAGTCTGTCAGGATGAATAGTCGTTCTCTCATCAAAAAGCGGACCATAGAAGATTGTGCGAGGGAAAACCTTATGATATGATTGTGTATTACACAAACCACTTAAAACAGAACCAATTCCTCCAATCTTCTTCTCTGCTTCATGGCTTATATGTATGCCTACTTGCATCTACCTCTATTGAAACCCGTAGTCGGATATATCCGACTCCCTTTCTTTTAATAAATAAGAGAATCAAGCTCCTTAATTAGACGTCAATCTTTTTTTTTGTTTCCGGCTATTGAGGTTGATTTTATAGTTTAGGAAAAGAAGGTTGTCTCTCATGTCAGATTGGTTCTTAGACAATCTGACTAAAAACGATATTCAAAACCCAGATTTGCTCCTAAACCATTTATAGTCTCTACTTCTTTGAGATGACCATGAGGATTCAGATCTATGGTTTCAGACATTCGGCTGTAACGGTACATGATTTGTGATAAGATGTCTATTCTACTGTTCAAATCATATTTTAGCCCTGTCCAGACTATTGTGTTAAGACCTGAATAGCTCTCAAAAACCCTGTAGTTATTGATATAATCAGGATCAAGAATAGAAATGTCTTCATTCAGGAAACCAAGACCGATGCCTCCACCTAATATCGGTTTGATACGTGAGTCAAGAGCAACATTATACTGCAAATTGAGGGACACTGGGATATAAGTCAGTGTAACTTCACTTGGAACTTTGGGTAGAGCTGTATGGGGATTGGATGGATTAATAATCTTCCGTGAAGCAGTCATACTCTGTCTGTGATAGTCAAAACTAAGCTGTAATTCCCACGCTGGATTGAAGTAATAATTAACAGTCAGTCCGGATATTACTCCGGAATCGTATTCTTCATTATCCGGGATGATTACTCCGGATCTAACAGAAAAGCTGAAAGGATTAGCTGTTAGACTAACTGCGAAAAAGACTATAAGAGCCATTATGAGAAATCGTAACATCATTTCCTCCCTGATCTTAATACTATTGATAATATATAAAAAAAAGAAGAGAGGGCAAAAAATCTTTTTAGGAATGTTGGCCCGGCGCGATAAGGAGTGTAGTTATTTAATCTGCTGAAGGTTAGTGAGCCGTGAATGAATATCTAATCCAGGAAATTAATCGCATGGGCTATTGAATTGTGATTAGGTAATAATTGTTGATAAAATTTGGCACAAATATTGCAACATTTAAGGATGTTAAATAGTTTTAGAGGAGAGAATATGGGAAGCAGAATCTTAACGTTGCTTCATAACATATGTTCAGAGCATAGTGATGTGAAGTTTGTTTTTCATTACAGAGAATGGGAAACTGATTTTCTTCGGTTCTTTCGTAGCGAGATCAATTACAACATATCTAAAAAAGCCAAAACACTCAACACTTCCGTATATAAGGGGAAGAAACAGTATTCCTTTAGTATTACTAATCCTTCAGAAAAGCAGTTAAGAAATAATATCGACAGAGCACTGGCAATAATTGACCGATTGCCTGAAGATCCTGATTTCGTTGATATTGAGGACAACCAGGAAAAGGGGATAGAGGAGAAAAAGGTCAATAATATTGAGAAAGTATCTCTTGCGAAGAAGATAGAATTTCTAGAGAGGATATCGCAGGCGGTTGATACTTACGATTTCAAAATCTATGGGACCTTTATTTGTAACGATCAGACTGACTACATTGTTAACAGCAATGGTGTTAACAAAAAGATGCATAATTCACCTATTATGCTTGATTTAAAAGCTGTATCAGAGAAAAATGAAGTAACCGTCTTAGAATCATTTGGGAGTGAAGATATTTCGTCTTTTGACCTTTCTAACTTTATCGAGCAATTAGTAAGAAAGGTTCATACTGCCAGTAAAGATATTGTTGATGTTGGACCTGACAATTATGACGTAATACTCTCTCCCAGGTGTATGGCCGAATTCTTCAGTTATCTGGTCTGGGGTGGTTTGACAGCGGCTGGGTATGACAGAAAAACGAGTTGGTTTCAGAATAAGCTGAACGAGAAGGCCTTTCCTGATTCGGTAAGTCTTAAAGATGACCCCTATTATCCAGGGATAATCAATTTTGCCTATAATTCTGATGGGCACATATATAACAAGCTATCACTGATCGATAGAGGTGTATTTAAAAACTTCCTGGTTGATAACTATTATTCGCACAAGACCGGTCTGAAAAAGAACGGCGCTGAAGCGAGTTGTCTGGTTATGGAATCCGGAGAGAAGAGTTTAACGGATTTGATTCGTGGAGTAAAACGAGGGTTGTACATTTCGAATCTCCATTATATGAACTTCATCAACATGAAAGAGACCTCTGCAACGGGTCTTACCAGAGATGGAACATTCCTGATTGAAGATGGAGAATTAAAGAAAGTCGTAAATAATCTAAGATATACGGTTAAAATAACTGATGTAATCAAGAACATTACAGACATAGAAGATAAACTATATCTAGTTCCTTCATCTGACAACTACGGAGAGTTTGGTATATATAGCAGTGCTATGCCCCATGTCAGGGTTTCTGGATTCAAGATAACTTCTTCAACAAAGACTATATAAGGTGCGAAAAATGAAGCAAATAGTATACGATATTAACAAGAAACTCGATTTGCCAGATGTAACATTTTCTGATATCAGACTTACTTCAACAGACAATCAAGCCATTTTTTTCGAAAAGGGGGTTTTGAAGCATATATCTACCTCATTTAATTCGTTGGCAATAGGTATTAGAGTATTAATCAATGGGAGTTGGGGTTTTGCTGGGACTGATTCTCTCAAAGAAGAGGAGATAGACAGCATGATTAAAAGAGCTGTCAATAATGCCAGGATAGGTAGTACCTTTAGAAGGAAAAAAATTAACCTTAAACCCGTCAAAGCAACAGTTGGCAGCTATCATTTTAAACCTTTAGAGGATCCATTTTTAATGAGTGACGAGGAGAAACTTGAGTATTTAGGTAAGATCGCAAAAGAGCTAACTCTTAATGAGAAGATTATCTATTCGTATATATATAGCATCTTTTATCGCCAATACAAAGTATATGCCAATTCCGAAGGTACATTTGTCGATACGACAGTATATGATACCAATCCTGCCATGGAAGTAATGGCATCTGATGGTGAACGGGTCATGAGCAGAAATTATCCCGGGCATATGGCTGCCAGGCGAGGTGGGTTCGAAGTGATCAGGGAATATGATTTTCCTGCTCAAACCGATACTATTATCAAAGAGGCTATAGATCTGTTAACTGCCCCTGAGATCAATGAAGAGAAAGCAGATCTGATTATTAAAGGTGGGCATCTTGCCCTGCAACTCCACGAATCAGTAGGCCACGCTACGGAGGCAGACAGAATCCTGGGAATGGAGATTTCTTATGCAGGGAAAACATTTGTTAAACCAGAGATGCTGGGAAATTATCGTTATGGTTCGGAACTTGTAAACATCTACAGCGACAGTACCGATCCCAGAGGTATAGGCTACCATCCGGTCGATGATGAAGGGATACCAGGAAAAAAGGTTGATATCATAAAAAATGGCATTCTCGTAAATCAACAGACTTCAAGAGAAGTAGCCCAGGAATTAGGATTGGAACCGAGTTCGAATATGAAAGGATCTTTTGCTAATGAGTTTCCACTGGTTAGGATGACAAACTTCTGTCTGGAACCGGGAGTTGGTACTCTAAGTGAACTGATTAAGGAAACGGAAAAGGGGTATCTGATTGATTTTACCAAAACCTGGTCGATAGATGACAATAGGAACAATTTTCAGTTCACTACTGAGATAGGCTGGAAAATTCAGGATGGCCAGATTACTGGTATTGTAAAAGAACCTACATACTATGGTATTACATCTGAATTCTGGAACTCATGCGACAGGGTTTGCGGAGAAGAGGAATGGGATTATTTCAGCACATTCAACTGCGGTAAAGGTGAGCCTGGACAGGCAATGCATCTCTCACACGGCCTGGCTCCTGCCCGTTTCAAAAATGTTGTGGTTAATGTTAAAGCGTAAAGGTGATAGTTTATCATCAGATTGTCGGTTAAAAAGAAGTGGCGATTGCAAAAAACGTTCTAACTTGTTACCAAAAATTAAAAGGGTACTATGCGATTTTTCTTGACTTGTTTAGATAGTATATAGATAAAAGAATCATTGATTATTATAGCGTTCAGTTTAAATGAGTGTGGTTGTTTGTATTGCTACCCGATTCAATCGGTAATGGAGATACTCTTTGATGAAGTTAGAAAGCAGTTATAAGGTATTAATAGTTGAGGATTATAGACTATTTGCCGATATCCTGAAGAACTACTTAGGTGAAAAAGGTTATGAGTCCATGATATCTGAAACCGGCCTTAGGGGAGTAGAACTCTTTGAAGAATACTCACCTGATATTGTTCTCGTAGATATCTCTCTACCTGATATAAGTGGCCTGGAAGTCATTCAGAGAATACGTATAAAATCAGAGAGTATTCCCATCATTGTTGTTTCAGGAACTGATGATATTAATGTAGCAATAGAAGCAGTAAGGCGTGGAGCCTGGGATTATATCTTAAAACCGGTAACGAATTTCCAGATCTTCGATAACACGATCCAGAAAGCACTCGAAAAGGCTTACTTCCAGAAGAAAGAGAAGATATATCTGGAACGATTAGAGCGACACTCCCTGGCAGCCAAGAGGATGCAGGAACGTCTATTCCCTGACGAAAAAGTTACCTGGGAAAATTATACTCTGAGCCGGCATGTCATCCCTTCGATAGATACCAGTGGAGATTTTATCGACTATTTCCAAATTGATAATGACCATTTCGGCTTTTATCTGGCGGACGTTGCAGGACACGGAGTTGCAGCAGCTTTTCTCACTATTATCCTCAAGAGTTCCATAACCCTCTACTTGAAGCAGTATCTGCAGATGCAGGATCGAGCTATACTCAATCCTGCTCGGATCTTAGAGCTACTAAATCAAGAGTTACTTCAGGAGGATTATAAACGACATATAACGATCTTTTATGGAATCGTGAATGTCGCAAATAATTATATAACTTTCTCTAACGCAGGTTTATATCCTTTTCCGATTCTCTTTGATGGGATAAGAGGTTCTTTTTTAGAACAGAAGGGCTTGCCACTTGGCTTTGTCACCAGAACAGAATACGAATCGAAAAAGATGGATTTACCTCCGAAATTCTCTCTTCTTTTTTTCTCCGACGGTATACTGGAGTTGTATAACACAGATAATCCGGAGAGGCAGAAAGAAGAGTTACTTAGCTATATTGAAGATCTTGCTGAGGATGAACAGACAATTCTCAAAAAGATTAATTCTCTAATCGATCATCGCTATAATCGTTCTATACCTGACGATATCTCATTCCTTCTCATAAGAAAAACCTGAGTAAAGATACTGCAAAGAGATATCTATCCGCTATCAAACGTCTAAACCCATCTATTCAGGCAGCAACTGTCTGATTATTGAAGAGAGCAATGAAGATGGCGATCATATTCAGAACAGCGTAATAATCGCTCTATTGAACATGAATTAATTAGATCAGAAAATGATAAATAGTTTGACACATTGAAGGTTTTCCTATAATAATATTCGATTCAATTGACGAGGACAACCTTTATGGCTAAGTTATTCAGCAGAGAATATCATGAATTATCCAGTACCTGGTATTTTGGTAGTAAGTTACTGCCAATATATGAAGGGGAATTGTTATGTCAGGCTGTTAAGAACGAGAAGGGTAATCTTATTTTACGTTTTTTTGCCATTCCAGAAAAAAAGAAGTATATGCCTGAAGACCTAATCATCAGATATGATGTAAAAAATAAGCAGATACTGGATCATTTCTGTAGAAGCTGCCTCGACAATAAAAGCTGCAATCATCTATTAACTGTAATCAACTATTCCTATCATTATCTGAGTACTTCCGACGATTATCTACCAAACGAAAGCAAATCATTCGGGTACGAAGTGAGTGACCGATCGCTTAAAGTAGATCAGAGTTTAGTCATATATACAAATAACCTATTAGTTTACAACTCGTACTGGCAGAGTAAAATACTAAATGGAAGAATACTACTTGAGGGAATATATGATCAGGAGAGTGATAAGGTAAGATTCTACTTTCCTGATTACCTCGATCTGGATCTTCCAGAGATCGTTCAATATACAGTACAAAAAACTGAACTATTAGCTACCAGAAGGTCAATGAGGAAGAAGAATATCCAAACTCATAAAACCCGAACTGCAGATTTAAAGCTGCTTCAGGAACAGGCATCAGCGTTTCGAGATAGTGAACTGGCATTGATCGGACTCCTTCAGTCAATTAAGTGTTCGCACAGCAGGAAATATCAATATTTCACGATCTATAAAAAGGATTTAGTTAAAACTCTTCCTTACCTTAAAGACCTGCAGAGTAAGGTTCAAATCAGAGAAACCGGAGAGCCTTTGATTTTTTCTGACAAAGAGTTCACAGTTGCTCTTCGAGTCGAACCTGTTAGTGAGTCGATGTTCAGAATAAGGATTGCTACGGGAAGTTTCTATTCTGCACTGTATACAGGTAATGAGAATTATATCTTTGTTAGAAATGTTATATATCGTCTTCAGTTACCATTTAATAAAGAGCTAACAGAAAAGATATTCAGTGGTGGATTTCTTTTCTCCAGAAGAGAACTTGCCTACGTTGCAACAATTGTCGCTAAACAGGTGGGACTGAATAAATGTTACCTTGATTTTGACGATAGCATCACTATCCCCAAAAATTATTCTCAGAGTCCAGGAATACTACTCGCATTATCAAAAAAAGAAGACAATATCATTCTGAAGATGATGTTACAGTACAAACAGAATTCAAAAGATGAGAGTGGCAGAGATATTCCTCTTAAGTGCATTTACTTTGATTCAGAGCTCTTTGTGTATAAAAACTCTGATTGTGAGGATGAGTGGTTCTACTTCCCGTATGAAAAGCGAGAGGTATTGTTAAATTTTCTTCAATCCCTCCCTCAGCCTGATAAAGATTTACTGATCGAGAACTCAGAATACCTGTATAGACAAGATGACAAAAAAGACAGATTAAAGAAAATTATCTATGAACAGGTTCCTTCAGATTGGATAGTAAAACTTGATGATGACCTTAAAAAGGAGTTCGTTTATCGTGTAGAGCTGAAACCGACAGTATTTGTAAACAGAACCGATAAGATAAACTGGTTTGAATATCAGATTACCTATCACTATCAAGATTTATCCTTTAGCCATGATGAGCTTAAAAAGTTTTTCAAGAGTAAAGAAAAATATATGAAGCTGGATGATGAGAGACTTGTCTACTTCAGTGGAAAGGAGAGTTTTGATCAAATCGACAGTCTGCTTGACTACTCCGGGAAACAATCAAGTTTAAGTGACGAGAGAAGAACAGACCTGTTAACTAACTATAATTTGTCCTATCTGTATGTTGTTGCGAAAGAGAATGAAAATATCAGACTGGATGGAGACAAGTATTTAGAAAAGATGTATACTGACCTGGTCAGGAGGAGTGAAGAAGAAGAGGGAAAAGTTCCTATCTCCCTGAACAATGTTATGAGGAGCTACCAGAAAATTGGATTCTTCTGGATGAAGATGCTCAGAAAACATCATTTAGGCGGGCTTCTGGCAGATGATATGGGATTGGGGAAAACCCTACAGTCTTTGGCAATTTTATCCGATTATTATGAGCAGCAGAATCAGGATAGAAAGCTTTCACTCGTAGTCTGCCCCAAAACACTCCTCTTCAATTGGGCGATAGAGATAGAGAAGTTTCACCCTAATCTAACCTATATTATCTATGAAGGTAGTAAGCGAGAGAGAACAAAACTCCTGGAAGATAATCAATCTGATATTATTATTGTGTCATATTCTCTGGTACAGATGGATATTGATAACTTCTTGCCTCACAGTTACGCTTACATAATCCTTGATGAGGCACAGCATATAAAAAACCCTCTCACACTAAGAAGCAAGGCTGTTAAGAGGCTTGAGACAGATTATAAATTAGCTCTTACTGGAACCCCTGTAGAGAATAATCTGGTTGATCTCTGGTCGATCTTCGATTTTCTCATGCCGGGTTATCTTCATTCTCTAAAATCTTTTCGTAAAGAGTTTACTGAAGATAATGAAAAGACAGAAGAAAATCAGCAATTCCTGTCAAGAATCGTCTCTCCATTTATACTGAGAAGGAAAAAGAGCGAGGTCCTGTTAGAACTCCCAGATAAACAAGAACAGTATCTTTATAACAGGATGACTTCTCAACAGGAGCGTATTTATCTTAAGGTACTGGCAATGGCTCAAGAACAGATTCTCTCCTCTCCCAGTGGAATCGTTGATACGGTTAATCATGACGAGAAGAACTCTAATGTCATTAGTCCTAACTACATAAACATTCTGACTGCCCTGGTGAGATTGAGACAGATATGTAACCACCCCGGAATGGTAGATCCCGAACTTGCAAGTAAGGGCAATATCTCCGGTAAGATGGAGTTATTAATGGAGTTGATACAGGATGCCGTAGAAAATCGGAGAAAGATTCTCGTATTCAGTCAGTTTGTATCAATGTTGAAGCTCATTGGCCGGAATCTGGAAGAGAAGGGATTCATCTATGAGTATATGGATGGGAAAACTAAGAACAGACAGGAGAAGGTGAAGCATTTTATCAGTAATGACAACATCAGAATTTTTCTCTTAACACTTAAGGTTGGAGGACTTGGCTTGAATCTGACAGCAGCTGATACAGTTATTATAGTCGATCCATGGTGGAATCCTATGAGTGAGAACCAGTCTATTGATCGCGTGTATCGTATCGGCCAGACCAAGAAGGTTTTAGTTTACAAAATAATTACAAAAGGAACAGTAGAGGAGAAAATTCTCCAGCTTCAGAGTCAGAAGAAACACATTTTTACCAGTGTAGTTGAGGGTAGTCAATCCCTCATAAGCAAAATGTCTCCCGAAGATATTCGTAATCTTTTTGAATATAATGATGAGTAGTGTTTACCTCGAACAATATATTACCTGCTATCCAGGTATTGTCAGAATCTCCAGATAAAGCCTGCTCTGAAGCTCAAAGGTTCTTCTGGAATCTGGTTTTGGTAGGGATTGGGTGGTATTACTATCTCAGGTTCATAAAGTTCGTATTTTCTGTACGGTTCTTTTAGAATGTTATAGACTCCAGCCTCAATCGATAAATTTCTAATAATCTGTCTCCTGGCAGAGAGCGATAGTAGGAAAACATCGTTCATCTTTTCGTCTACCAGGTCTCTTCTTTCTGCGATATATTCCAGATCGCTCCAAATCTGTGACTTATCACCGAACCAGCCTAAGGTTGTTTTGTTACTCCATGTCGGGATGAAGGGGATCTCTTTATCCTGCATCAAGTAGTTGAGGGTATTGCTCAATTGCAGGTCTCGATAACGATAGGCCATAGAGAAGGAAATCTCCTGTTCCAGCATATCGATGTTATACTGAGCAAAAAGCCATTGCATTTCGGTTAAACAATAGTAGAGATAATCTTTATGCCATCTGACTGAATATGATAACGATAACGGTATTACCCTGTCGTTTTCCAGGATTAATGAAGCGTTCAGAGGGGTTTTAACCAGTTTTTTGTTCACATCTATGATCTGATCCGGATTATCTAACAGGAAATCACCTCTAGTTCTGGTATCTAGTTCCGGTGCATTGATCAAAATTAGCCTGAGATACCTGCTAAGATCGAGCTTAGAATGTAGTGCAACAGAAGGAATCATACCATAACTGTCTGCTATAATCTTAAGTCCAAGATAATCGAATAGGGCGAAATTATCTTTCTGCAGTCCAAAATTGACTCCGAATGTATTCTTTTTCAGTAGTACCATTTCTAATGGAATGGATAATCCTCCCTGATCGCTCTCCTCACTAAGAAAAGAGAAAAAGCTGAAAGGTCTGGTTAACGGAATGATCATTCTAGCGTGAATATCAATCTCGGTCATATCCTCTTCGACTATATGAGTATCCTGGTTAAAAAACTCCTGTTGATAATTATTAAACGCCGCTTTGATGAAGATATCTTTTACAGGTAAAGGTAGGGCGGCTGAATCTTCACGATGAAAAGATAAGGAAATAGTATAGTGAGCCAGATCATTCACAGTAGTATATGTATCTTCCAGCCATTCCATCTCATCGGAAAACATTCTATAGGAAGCATTTAACGCAAAATTAGTTTGCCGGTACGATGGTAACCAACCAGCTCGGAAAAGACGGTCAAGCCTGTCATTCACAACCTCTCGATTTCTGAAAGATGAATAAAAGGTTAAAAGATCTGTTCTGGGAGAACGATACAAGACATCGAAGTCCATATAGTATCTGTTGCCACCAAAGATAGAAAGATAACCGTTTCTCTCTCTGATTAATTCTTCATAATCATGAGGTGGTTGAGGATTCAGGGTTGGCTTATATTCAAATTCTTTTAAAGAGTCCAGATTCCAAAAGGGACGGAGTCGTCTTTCCAGTGAGATTGTATCGATCAATTTCTCTGTCTCACCCAGTATAATAATATCGGGTAATTCTATTTCATCATCTGGTGTTTGACTCCAGAGGCCATTCAATAAAAGAGGAATCAATACAATTATTGCTAACAGATATCTCATTATTTAGCCCTCCACTATTCCTTGTAACTCTTCTCGTTTCTGAGGTTCCAGACTATTTTTAATAGCATCAAATAGCTTTACAGCATTCTCTCTATCATCGATCTCTATATAACCTTTGATAGCAAGTATTTCAGCTTCAACACGGACATCTTCAATTCTTGGATAAAGGTATCTGACTCGAAGTAGTTCTGGAATTGCCTCTCTTATGTTGCCCGTTTCGTATAGATGAACACCCTTATAATACTGTGCTTTAGCTCTGATTGGCTCGTAACTGCTCTCCAGTAATGTATTTATCGTTCTGAGTGCATCACTGTAATTTTGATTCTGTAGATTCCATTCAGTCAATAGCAACATTGCCTGTTCCCGTTCTGCATTTCTTGCAAAGGTCATAAAACGATCATAATCTCGTCTGAATTGTGTGTTATTAAGTTCAACTGATAATTTGAGCATATCAAGCCATATTCTGCTTTCATTGGTTAATTGGGTAGCTTGCTGCATTCTTGTCAGAGCTGAATTCTTATTCTGTCTGGCAAGATCAAGTTGTGACCAGGCGTGGAGCACAAAAGCATCCGGCTTCTCTCTATTTAGAGCCTGGAATACACGTTCAGCATCTTCATACTGTCCGAGATTGGTATAAGCTATTGCCATCCTTCGTCTATAATCGTATAAGTCAGGTGAATCTGGAGCTATTTGTTCGACGAAGCGGACCGTATTGACAATCTCATTCCATTTCCTCTGAGAGTGGTAATACTTAACTTTGCGGTCATAGAGTACCAGAATAAATTCCTGAGGGCTATCTTCTCGAATTACTTCATCGAGAAGACCGGTAAAATCTATCTCCTTGTCTTGCAGTGCAGACCATTCTAAACCGTTTAGGCTGTTATGAAGTATTGTTCTATCCATATCAGGCCTTATAAGTTCCTGATAACCGAGAGCTGCGTTATTGTATTCACCGAGATTGTAATGTGAGTCTGCGATATGTAGTTTTGCCTGGTAATACTGTTCTCCGTAGGGATAGGTATCAATATACTGTCTGTAATATTGAATAGCTCCCCGGTAATCTTCTGCAGTGAAAGCTGCAGTAGCTGCCATTAAAAGATACTGTTCGTCCGGTGATCTTTGATATAGTCGCTGATAGAGATTGGTAGCTTCTCTATACTCTTTAAGTTGATAAAGTGTTCTCGCCTGACGGAGAATAGCATCTTCCCACTGTTCATCAGTTGTACTGACTCTTGTTGCGTTATCGAAGCTCCTCAAAGCTTGAAGATAATCTCCTCTGGCAAAGTGATTATTACCGGTAATAATTGATTTTTCAAAGAGAAAATCTTCTGTATCAGGGACATTATTCAAATCGAGCAGCGATCTGTCGTAGTTTCCCTGAAGGAAATTGACCTGAGCAATTCTCAACCATAAGAGGCTGCTTTCTTCGAAACCGGGTAATGCTGCCTGATACTTGTTTAAGGCTATGTCATACTGCCTGCTGTCAGCAAAGATTTCACCCTGATAAAAGAGGATCATACTGAGTCTGTCAGAATCTGGAAACTCATTCTCTAACCTGTCGAATTTCACCAGAGCATTAGGATAGTCTTCTCTTTCATAATGGTGGAGGCCGATTTTGAAGAGAGCTTCATCGACAAATCTTCCCTGAGGATACTGTTCAAGATAGTTCTCGAAACCCTGTAACGCCTGCTGTCTCTGTCTTAGCTGGAAATTCGATTCAGCTGTCAGATATAATGCTCTCTCTTTGAATCCATTTGAAATGCCAAGTTGTAAAGCATTAGCAAATTCATTGATAGCATCTGCAAAGTTGTTCTGCCGGAATTGATTTAACCCGATCTGATAATGGGCAGCGCCTAGATATGGATGTTGAGGGTTTTCTCTTATAAATTGTTCCAGCATACGGTTTGCCTCGCTTATGTCTGTCCGGCCTTTCATACTGGCTAAGAAGAAATAGCTATTAGAACGGATTTCAATGCTGTCAGCTTCCTGGCTTAGTTCTGTAAACAACAGTTCTGCCTGTTCATGATGATTGAGGTTCATCTGAGAAAGAGCCATGAAATATCTACTTCGTTCAGACTCTTCTTTCAGCATATCCAGTCTTTCTATAGCTTCACTATAGTTACCCAGTTCATATTCAGCCTCGGCCAGAATGAGTAGATAGTCATCATAGTATGGTGAGGCTTCCGGTATATATTCATAAGCATAAGAGATGGCTCCTTCGTAATCCTGCTGCTTTAGCAGATAGTTAAGGTAGAGGATTATCATCTGATACAGGTATTCATTTTTTGTCAGTTCTACTATCTCTTCATTGATAGTACTGGCTACAGGTTCTGGATTGTCCATTGCCAGAAGTGTTTCTGCTCTGGCAACCCTGATCTGCCATTCTGAAGAGAGTTTTCCGGCCTGTTCCAGATTATCAAGCGATTGCTGAAAATTTCCTTTTTGATACTCTATCCTACCCAGAAAATAGTGTGCTTTCCAGGCTGATCTGTGCTGGCCGAATTCTCTAATATACCGGGTGAATATACTATGAGCTTCATTTATCTCATTGGTAAAGAAATAGCACTGAGCTAAGCCGAGATAGATATCGGGTCTTATTGTCGGATCAGATGCAGTAGAGTATAGCTGTTCAAAAATAGTTCCTGCCCGATCGTAATCTTTTTCATGTAGATAGACACTTGCCAGCAAGAATCTTGCATTATCCAGATAATCACTCTCTGGATATTTATTCACAAATTTCTGCAGTTCACTCTTAGCTAGAGAATAGTTCTGGTCGCGATATAATCCGATAGCAAAACGGAAGTCATCGATTTCACCGGCATAGATTAACACTATCCCCGATATCAGCATAGCAATTATCAATAGTATTTTCATAGAATCCTCATATCTTATCCTTGTTTGTTTTTTCATACCTGAACTCATATATCATATAGTTATCTAAATCTCAAACGACTTTCTTTTCATTTAGTTCCAGATTTCATATCCCTCTAATAAAATCAGATCTTTTGAATGAAATTGTTAATCTGACCCATAGGGGTTCGTTTAGTGCAAAATAACACGCTCTCCCCAAATGATAGTTCCTGTAAGAGGTTGAAAAAAATCCTGTTATCCGTGATAATCGATTTAGCACCTGAGCAATATTTCAGGGTTTCATACAGATTGTAGGTCTTGAATAACTCTTCAGATATCCCAGAATCATATCTGACCGACTTAAGTGAAGCCTTCTTTTGCGGTTTTTTTGTTTTTAGCAGTAAATATTCATGCGGTGGAGCCAGTCTTTTAATCTCTCCTGAGATTCTGATCTTATTATATAATGTGTTAAGATCAAATACAAATCTACGTTTCGATTCCTCTTTTACCTGGTTTTTACCGGGAATAAATAAGTCATTCAGGTATCCTTTCTCAATAAGAGCTGTATTATTAAGACCGGAATCAGGGATCTTTATCAACTCAACCATTTTTTTACAGAGGCCAAGTGGATCTTTTGTCGGAGGGTTAAGACGGATGTTTATCTTTTTTCCTAAACCGAGAACAGCCTGCGCATTATTAGGATGGATTCTTTTCTGAACTCGTTTATCAGTCGTGAGCACCAGTAAAAAGTTATGGTTTCGCACTGAACCTGTTTCATCAATTGAAGCTATATGAATCTCTGGTCTGTTGTTGAGTTTGACAAAAAACTCCTTCTGGTATCCTGGAAGAATGAGCAAGATTCTTTTAAAGTAATCAGACCAGATAACAACTTCTCTGAAGATTTTCAGATTAATATCCATTTTTTTAGGGAAGCAGATAACAAGATTATTCTTGTCGGAAAAGATTCGGGAGAAAGAGACACCTCTCTTTCCCTTTTTTTCTCCATTAGTTACCAGTGCTTTGTCCGGAGAGGAGAAATTCATTCTCTCGCTATTAGTGTATGTATTACTCATTTATTTTTTCTTAGCTACTTTATCACTTGGTTGGGGGAAAGGGATCATTATAAAAACAGTTGTTCCCTCCTCTTCTTTACTTTTTATAGTAATCTTGCCGTTATGAAGTTCAGCGATTTTCCTGGCTGTAGCCAGGCCGAGACCCAGTCCGCCAGACTTATACTCTATTGTTCCGGAATGATGTGAGAGAATATCGCTCAATTCATGGAAGGGAATGAATATATTCTCCAGTTCATATTCAGGAATACCGATACCGTCATCCTGTATGTAGATTACTATGGTCTCTTTGTCATCAATCTCCTCATTTTGAAAGGATGATCTTCTTGCTCCGATTTTAATAGTACCAAAATCCTTGGTGTATCGGATAGCATTAATAACAATCTGATAAATCATTAGATAGAATGCTTCCCAGTTGGCTTCGATCTCCGGTAGATCTTCCTTCATCTCAAAAGAAAAGATCATATTCCGGTCTTTAGCCAATAATTCGGCCTCCTGTAAGACAATTTGCAAAAGGTTCTTCACATTGACTCTATCTTTCTGAATCGATGAGAAGATACTGTATTTAGTAAAACTAAAGATATCATTCAGCTTATCAACTATTCTTTTAAGGAATTCATCCGATTTTTCAACGATCTCGTCACGTTCTTTTGTCCCGGTGAATTCATCTCTTTTCAGGTGGGAGATATGCCCCTGTAACACTTTTAGCGGAGTACTCAGTTCATGTGAGATCAGCCCCATAAATTCTGTTTTAGCCAGATCGAGTGAGTATAGTTCAAGATTTTGTCTCATCAGCGCTTTATACTGTTCAGCATTTTTGAGAGCTACAGAATACTGTAGAAAGAGGATATCCATCATATCCTCATTGATAATCAATTCCTGCTCCTGATTGTCGAAGTTATCCATATAAAGCAGACTGTGGATCTTATCATCAATTATGAGAGGGGCACAGTATATAGCGTTTAGTTGATAGTCTTGAACACTAATCGAGTTCTTAAAAGTATTATCTTCTGCTGCATTGAGGGTAAAAATCATTCGTTCAGTATTATAGACCTCACTCAGAACAGTTTTACTGATATAGGGATGATCATGCAGGATATTGTGATCACTATCCATTGCAATGTGATAGATGAAATTTCCGTAGATATCCTTTTTGATTAAAAAAGCTCGGCTGCAATGGACAAAATCTACACAGAAAGAAATTATTGCCTGTTCGATCTTATCAACATCTTTCAGTGAGAATATCTCATTAGAAGCGGTCATCAACTGCTTCATCTGGTTGATATTCTGGTTGATAGCTGTTATGTCCTGAATTCTGATCAGGAGTGATGTGAGATGAAGTCTAAGTTCTCGAGCTGTCCTCATTTCCTGTCGAGTATAAGGTAACTCACCATTGTCACCAATAATCAGACACCCGACAATAATGCTTTTGAATCGTAGAGGGATATACAGCAGATGTGCGTCATCTAATTCTTCCTGAATGATTTCGTTCAAACGAATACTCTCTCGCAATAATCTATCATTTTCTGAAGAAAAGAGTTTCTTTTCATTGTAGTTGTGATTCAAAAAGGGGCGTTGACCTTTATTGTATTCTTCAAGTAGAACTAGAGAATACGAGTAAGGGGCAAAAAGTTTGGTGAGCATTCTTCCAATAAAGAATTTGAATCTCTCAACTTCGTCCAGTTTCAGCAATTCATAGAGCTGCTCCTGCCAGGGTTCTAACAGATATCTGCTTCTTTTTGCGATCGGGATCTTCTCCAGTTCATCGATACTATCTTGGTTGATCTGTGATTTCTTCTTGAATTCTATCTGATATTTACGTGGTATACCTTCAACTGATTGCTTTACAGTTGTTTGATAAGAGCGGTAGTATTTCTTAGCCAGTCGTCTGGAACTCAATTCCGAGTAGACCAAAGTTAAAAGGCGATATATAATAATTTCCAGGTGGTAGAGGCTTTCTCTCTGCACCTTGTCAAGTGCTTCAAAAAGAGTTCTTAAAACAATTCTCAAGTTGATGTTTTCATCCTGAAGATCAATCTGCGCACTCAGAACCTTCAGTACCAGCTGCCAGTAAGCATAATTATAGGACTTTGTAAGTTTCAATGCCTTATCGTAGAGCTCTCTCGCTTGGGGAACATTTCTCATAGCAAGGTGACACTCAATCATTTTTGTATATAGTATGCTCTGAGCGTAATGACTGCGATTTCTCACAGCATAATCAAAAGAAGTATGGAAATGTTCAAGAGCTTCATTATACTCCTTTTTATGGAAGCTCAATAACCCCAGGGAGTGATAATAGAATTCTTCTTCCTGGCTGCCAAGATAGTCCAGTTTTGTGTTCTTTATCAGGATATCGGAAACCAGTTCATACTGTCCCAGGTCAAGCAGAAAGTGAATATAGGTCTTGATCAGTGGATTAATCTCGGTGATCTCGTTTTTTAATAAATCAGGGCTGTGCTCTTTAATAAAATGATAGTAATTCCTGTATCCCTCAACCTTTCCTTTGACGATGGCCAGATTATGAATGATAGGAGAGTAGAGGGATTTATCGCGGCATTTTTCGATTCGTTTCTTCGCTTTCAGGAGGTGGTTCTCTGCATCCTCGTAACGGCCTAACTTTATATATGCTTCTCCGAAGTTTAGGTAGGTTAAAATCTCGCACCTGATATGCTCAATTGTGAAGCATATATTGAGTGCTTTCTGAAAGTTTTCTAGTGCCTCGGTAGTATTACCCTGCCGGAGAGCAAGATCGCCAATATTATTATAAACCATTCCGAGTAATCTTATGTAATTGATCTGCTCCCACATCTTTTTAGCCAGATTGAAATGCTGTAGAGCTTCATCAAAAGCTTTCTCTTTCACATAGAATATTGCCAGGTTATTATAAAAACTTCCCAATTTAGCATAATAACCTGGAGATTCGATAGGTTGTAGTTTAGTTTTAAAGTCCTCCAGCAGTTGTATTGCTTCTTTGGACCTACCGATTATGTCGTAATAGAGTGCTTTTCTATCAACAAATGCAACCTCGAGATCATGAGACATTTTCATATTCTCCAGATCCCTAACAAATTCTTCAGCTTTATCTACCTGTCCTACAATCAGATACGAACGGATAAGGTTGATCTTTACACTTATCTGCTGACGTCCGGTTATCGCTAATTTCAAGGCCCGTTCGAAGTCCTTTATGCCTTCAAGATAATCTTCACAGGCATTCTTTAAAATACCGCGGATGTAATACTTCTCGAAAATCTCGGGCATATTTGTCATCGAATTGAACAATCTTAGCGCACTTTTACCCCGTCCAGTCAGTTCCGATATCTCCTGGAACAGAATCAGATCATTCAATATATCTTTAGGTTTAACCGATAGCTTTCTGGAGAAATCGAGAGTAACAATCTCACAAATGAGCTTGAATGATTTATCCTGGTTTCCTGAATTTGTGTAGAGTTGTGTTAGATGTAGCGAATATTTCCGAATCTTTTCATAATCTTCCGCTATACGGGCATTCTCGATTATTCCTTCACAGATATTAATATCTGTGATTGTTTGTTGTTCGAAGTATTCGAGTGATTTTTGTGCAATGATCGTTCTCGTCTGGGGTTCGGTTTCCGAATAGAGTCGTTCTTTGGCTTCCCGGAACGTAAAATAATAATATTCCCCCCGCTTATCGAGAATATGATTGTTTACACAATCTTGCAGGAGGAAGAATAGTTCTTTACTGTTAATATTCAGAAGGTGCTTGATCAAATTTGAGGAAAGAGGTGTATTGGTTACAGATAAAAGCTGGAGAGATTTATAACTGTCAGCAGAAACATGGCTGAGTTTATCGTATATTCGTTGCCTTATCCGTTCCGGAAGCTGATAAGCATCCCAGTCAATCTTGAAGTTAAAATGATTTCGTTTCCAGAGTAGTTTCGTGTCTATTAGATCAATGAGGACTTCTCGGATATAACTCGGATTTCCATTAGTTCTATCTAAAAGGTCCTCGACAAATTTATCAGGTACATCAGTGCTGAGCAGTTTCTCTATGTATTCTCTACTCTCGCGTAGATTATATGGGGCAACATCGATCTTGATTGGATGCAGCAACCCGCTGACGGAACCAGGATTATCGACACTGAGTATGATCAAGATTCTGTTAAGTTTAATTGATCTGGATATATAGTTGATGAAATCAATTGTTTCACCGGTCAAAAAATGCCCGGCCCGAATAATGAAGATCAGAGGTTTTTCCTCAGCCAGGGCTTCGATAAATTCTTTGGCAAAGGAGAAATCCTTGACCAGTTCTTTCCGGTTTTCCTTAAGATTTGTTGCCTGTTCTTCCGATTCATAGAGGAACTTTTTCAGTTTATCTGAGATCTTAACGAGCTGTTTCGATAATTTGCGATTATTTTCTAAATACGAGAGATACTCCTTGATCAGGGCAAAAAATGGGTCTTTCAGACTTGGAGAGCAGGTATAATCAAACAGGTGATAATGATTGGTCAACAGGTGGTAGCGAAACAGGGTCAAGATGTTATCTTTTCCTAAACCTTCTTCCCCGGACATTACGACTACCTTTCCGTTGTGCTTCTCTACTAATGGAATATAATCCAGCAGGTCATGAGTGTAATTCTCTCTTAACAGATAACTGTTGTTTTGAATTGAATTAACCAGCGAGAATTTTAATGAAAAGAGGTACTGATGTGTTTGGATCCGGTTGACATAAGCAATAATCGAACGAGCGTCGGAGAAACGGTCTTCTCTGTTCTTCTCAAGTAGTTTGAGAATCAGTTTCTCTAATTTTGCCGGGATTGCTGGATTGATATCACGGGGAAATTTCGGGAAGAGAGAAGAACGGCTTCCGGTGATCATATCAGATAACTGTTCCAGCGTATAGGGAAGTGTTCCAGTCGTGACCCTGTAAAGAGTTACACCCAGGGCATAAAAATCACTCTCTGGTACTCCCTTGTTACCACGGTATATTTCAGGTGCTATATAGGGGAGAGTTCCCGAAATGCTCTGCTGGTTCTTCTGTAAATCTACCTTGGTGAACCCAAAATCGAGGATCTTGACCTTTAACTCACCATCTTCTAGCCGGTACATAATATTATCAGGTTTAAGATCTTTATGGACGATATTCAATCGATGAAGTTCATCGAGACCATAACAGACCTGAACAATAATATTATACAGATCATTGATATTGGCTGATGTGAAGATAAAATCAGAGAGTGTTTTTCCCTCGTAATACTCGCTCAAGTAATAGATATGCCTCTCGCTGTTCCCGAAATTAAGGACCTTTATGAGGTTGGGGTGGTCAATTTGCGTGATCAGAAACATATCTTCAGCCGAGAATTTCTCATATATACTCTCAGCATCCAATTTCTGAAATACCTTCAGAGCGAAAACCTTGTCTGTCCTTAAGTCCCTGACCTTATATACTATAGCCCAGGCACCCATACCAAGACGTTCGATGACCTGATATCGTGAGTCAATAATCATATATAACCATCCTTAATCAAACCCTTCCTAATAATCTCTATTGCTATAGTTTGTCAAGATTTCATCTCTGCGGAAAAGGTCTGTTATCCCTATTTTGATTGACTCTATTCTTTACTTCCTTCATATAACGAAGAATATTCTGTCTATTACAGTTGCAATTCCTTTATAAACAGAGGGGAGGATGGGAGTCGGCTTCACCGGACTCCCATCCTCCCCGGAGATTTACCTGATCTGTAAATCAGGATCGGCTTTAGTAAAACGAGTTATTTGATCAAAAGCATCTTTCTGGTTTCTGTGTGGTTTCCGGTTGTTAATCTGTAAAGATAAATACCGCTGGCTACTTCACAGTTATTATTGTTCTTTCCTTTCCAGACGGCCATATGTTCTCCTGCAGGCCTGAATTCGTCAACGATGGTCTTGATCATTTCACCGCGCATATTAAAGATATCCAATCTGACCTGCGAATCGGATGGCAATCTATAGATTATCGTTGTCTCAGGGTTGAAGGGGTTGGGATAATTTTGATTCAAGAGAGATTCAGGGACTGTAACGAGATGATCGTCAACACTTACCGGCGGTTCAGGAGGCGGATCATAGACAAATTCGAAGTCGATAGAGGTATACATAAGATTACCGCCTGTATTAGGACCATTGCCCATCACATAGGAACCGTAGTCGTTCTGGTCGTAGAAGAAGAAATGGAATCTATAAAACTCCTGAAACACCTGTTCAACCTGGTCAGATATATACCAATATGCCGGTATCATATTCTGCAGTTCCAGAGTATCGCTTGAATTGAGGATTACCGGGTAAGACCAGGTCTGGCCATAATCATTGGAGATCATGATATGGGTATCCGGTCCTGATGTTTCATTGCTGGTCTGATATAGGACTATCAATCGTGGCCCTTCTGCTATCACACGGTGATAGTTTTCGTTATGCAGGCAATCAGGGTCGGGATAGTAACATGGCCAGCTTGGATTGATGAGCAGATTACCCTGATTATCATATTCGGGGGGAATACTCCAGGGGAGGTATACCAGGCCTGAATAGTCGCGGGGATAAAGGTCCTGGAGTACAAATTCTTCAGTACTTCTGGAGAATTTTACGTGTTTGCTGGTTGTCATGTCAGGAAACCAGATATTAGTTTCAGTAAAGAGAGCAAATATAGAACCGAAATGATAGTTTCCCTCTCCGTCGAGAACAGTATTGTGCCTGTTGACAAAGGCTCTATACCGCATATCCTGATATGGTTGGTGACTCTCATCCTGGAAATAGCCATCCGGATTATCTACCGGAATGGTTGGGTCTCCTGTAAAGAGTTGCCAGTTACCCTCCCCGTAGTTATCGTTTTCCAGAACGAAAAGGAAATTATCTACGTGATAGGGATCTGCGGTATCCAGATATTCAGTATGACCGACGATAGCTATTTTTCCGGAATCACGTGATACGACCGGTGCTGAGAAGATAGCAATATCATTGGCGAACCAATCGCTAAGATAGGGTATTGTGATGGTTGTCCACTGATCAGGATTGAAATTAGCCAGGTCTGCTGGGTCAGAGAAATCAGCGTAGGTCAATATAACATCCTCAATACCGGTGCCCCAGATATAAAGTCTTCTCTGGACTGTGTTCGGTGAAGCTCCCACAAAGACATTGGGCATGTAACCTGCCGGGAAAATGAGGTAGGGGGTGATCCAGAGACCAGGCGCACCGATGATTTGATATTGATCCAGAGAGAGATAACAACCTG
>Ga0334901_1000911_pt1 | contig 35605 bp, 27 predicted proteins | sample GraSluR3_MG_3_FD_207216 | JGI IMG/M metagenome (GOLD analysis project Ga0334901, IMG submission 207216) | Sludge microbial communities from methane-producing bioreactor in Wageningen University, Netherlands - Granular Sludge_15_08-R3 | ecosystem: Engineered > Bioreactor > Anaerobic >... | reverse complement strand
TCCTGATGCAGCGCGACGGGACACGTTACCTAAGCATGTTGTTTGTGGATGGCGAAAAGTCGGCAAACTACAGGGAGGCCTCACAGCGGGGTAACCTGACCAAAGTTTGGTTTGATGCTCCTACACTGGAGATGAACCGTAGGATGTATGTCTATACTCCCTATGGTTATGAAAAGAGCAGGAAGAAGTACCCTGTGCTTTATCTGCTGCATGGCGGTGGTGGCGACGAGGATGCCTGGTCCAATATGGGTCGTGCCTGTCAGATACTGGATAATCTGATTGAACAGGGTAAAGCGCATCCGATGATCGTGGTGATGCCGAACGGCAACCCGGGTCAACAAGCTGCCAAACCCTTGATGCTGGATGAGAGATCGTTTGACTTCCAAGATCCTTCAACGGCCAATCTCTATATTCACAGTCTAGTGAAGGATATTGTCCCATACATTGAAAAGCACTATCGGGTGGTAGCCAAACCATCTTCCAGAGCCGTATCGGGACTGTCGATGGGAGGTGGGCATACAATGAGCGTCGCCAATCACTATCCCGGGATGTTCGGGTACATTGCTCCCATGAGCATGGGTATACGCGAAGGACAGGAGATAGATGCACAGCTTCAGGCACTCAAAAGGGCCGGTTACAACCTCTACTGGCTGGCATGTGGTGATGCCGATTTCGCATATCCAGGAGCCAAACTGCTCCATGAAGCACTTGAAAAGAACGGCCTGGAGCATACCTTTCACGTTACCGGTGGGGGGCATACCTGGTCGAACTGGCGGGATTACCTGAATACCCTGGTTCCATTATTGTTTAGATAACTCAACGAAATCAAGATGAACATAAAAATGATTAATTTTTTGGTAATGGCTATCGCTCTGTTTTCTCTCGTACACGCCCAGAATCCTCCTCAACTGGGTTCGGCTTCTATCGATGAAGTGGTGGACGCCATGACTCCTGATGAGAAAGTGCGCTTGCTGATCGGTACCGGGATGGCCGGTTTCTCCGGTGAGACAGCGGTGGTGGGAGCTACCGGACAGCTGGTACCCGGTGCTGCCGGCACAACATATGCCATACCCCGTCTGGGTATCCCTGCTGTCGTCCTGGCTGACGGCCCTGCCGGGTTGCGCATCACGCCTGTTCGTGAAGGTGATGACCAGACCTATTATGCTACCGCTTTTCCAGTGGGTACTACTCTGGCTGCTACCTGGAACACTGAACTGGTCGAACAGGTGGGCAAAGCCATGGGAAACGAAGTGCTTGAATATGGAGTAGACGTGTTACTGGCCCCTGCTCTCAACATCCACCGCAATCCCCTCTGTGGACGTAACTTCGAATATTACTCGGAGGATCCGCTTGTATCCGGTAAAATGGCTGCGGCCATGACAAATGGAGTCCAGTCCAATGGGGTAGGTGTATCACTGAAACACTTCGCTGTCAATAACCAGGAGACCAATCGTATGGGTAACGACAGCCGTGTGACACCACGCGCCTTACGTGAGATATACCTGAAAGGTTTTGAGATTGCTGTCAGGGAGTCCTCTCCTTGGACCATCATGTCTTCCTACAATAAGATCAACGGCACCTATGCCCCTGAGAATCGTGAGCTGCTGACAACCATCCTCCGTGATGAATGGGGATATCGGGGGATGGTGATGACCGACTGGTTCGGAGGCAAGGATGCCCAGGCCATGGTGAATGCCGGTAATGATTTGTTGATGCCGGGTACACCGCAACAGTATGAAGCCATTCTTTCGGCGGTAAAAGAGGGCGGCATCTCTGAGGCTGATCTGAACCGCAATGTGAAGCATATCTTGAGCCTGATTGTTGCTTCTCCCCGGTTCAAGGGATATGCTTATTCCAATCGTCCCGACCTGCAGGCGCACGCCGAAGTAACACGTCAATCGGCTGCCGAGGGAATGGTGCTGTTGAAAAACAATGACGCACTACCTTTCTCACAATCGGTTAAGCATATAGCCGCCTACGGAGTCTCCTCCTATGATTTTATATCTGGTGGTACCGGCAGCGGTGATGTGAATGAAGCCTATACAGTCTCTCTTGTAGAGGGTTTGCGCAATGCCGGCTACCAGTTGAACGGTGAACTGATGGCAGAATATGAAGCATACATTGCCAGGGAGAATGAAAAGAATATGCCGGATCCCAACAATCCTATGGCTGCATTTATGCCGAAGGTACGACCGGGAGAGTTTGTGCCTGCTTCATCTGGGTTGGCTCAGCAAGCAAAGGAATCGGATGTTGCGCTGATTACCATCGGACGTACATCAGGTGAGTTTGCCGACCGTACCCTGGAGGGTGACTTCCAGCTTACCGATGAGGAGAAAAAGATGATTGAAGCGGTATCGAAAGCCTATAGGGCAGAGGGAAAGAAGACGATAGTCATCCTCAACATCGGAGGAGTAATTGAGACCGCTTCCTGGAAACATCTACCCGATGCCATTTTGGTTGCCTGGCAGTCGGGACAGGAAGGCGGCAACACCGTTGCTGATTTGCTCAGCGGAAAGGTGAATCCATCGGGAAAGCTGGCAATGACCTTCCCGGTTCACTACATGGATGCTGCCTCATCAGCCAATTTCCCCTGGGATCCGGAGGTGGTGAAGCTTGCTGGCGGTGGTTTCATGGGCAGACAGGATGACGGAAGAGATCCGGTAGCCAATGTGGATTACACAGTTTATAAGGAGGATATCTTTGTGGGCTATCGCTATTTCGACAGCTTCCGCAAAGAGGTCTCCTATCCTTTTGGTTATGGACTCTCTTATACTACCTTTGATTATGATAACCCTCTGATTAATGAGAACGCCGAGGAACTGATCATAAGCATCGATATCATCAACAGCGGTACTATTCCCGGAAAAGAGGTGGTACAACTCTACGTGTCTGCCCCGCACAACTCCTCTTTGCCAAAGCCTGCAAAAGAGTTGAAAGCTTTCGACAAAACCAGAAAATTGAAAGCAGGAGAAAAACAAACCCTGACGCTGAAGGTGGCGAAGAGTGATTTGGCCTCCTACGACAATGAACGGAGTGCATGGGTGGTGGATCCGGGCAGATATGATATTCTGGTGGCGGCTTCTTCTCGTGATGTCAGGCAAACGTTGCCGTTGACCCTCACCGAACCAATCATCAGGAAAACAAATAAGGTATTACAGCTGCAGGCCCCTATAACAATTGTGCAGCCATAATTGATTGACCGGCATTAGATCAACACCTGATCATTTTGTAAACAGAGCCATCCCATATGCAACATTGGGATGGCTTTGTTCGCTCTCTATCATCCCATCTTATTTTTTTGCCTTTGTTTTCAGTCATAAATATTTTGATAAAAGCATATGTTTGAATTATATTTGTCATTGCAACATCATATCATTTCTTTTATGGTGCGATAGAATAATACCTGATGCAAATCTTTAGAATGCGTGAGAAAACACTTCTTCAAAAATGTAAAAACATGAATATGAAGAATATAACAGCTCTTCTGATATTTTCACTGCTCTCTGTACCTCTTTTCTCACAACGTACGCAAAAGCCGGTGCTGCATGGGAAGCACTGGATGGCCATAACCGGCAAACCGCTGGGTGCTCAGGCGGGAGCCATGATCTTCCAGCAGGGAGGCAATGCGGTGGATGCTGCCTGTGCCATGCTGGGTGCTACCTGTACCCTGTGGGACGTGCTAAGCTGGGGCGGTGAAACACAGGCGCTTATTTACAATCCCCACACCAAAAAGGTGATCGCCATCAATGCACTGGGAGTGGCTCCGACGGGTGCCACGGCAGATTATTTCAAAAGCCTCGGATATGATTTTCCTCCCGAATATGGTCCGCTCGCTGCGGTTACACCCGGTACGGTCGGAGATTTTGCCGGATAGGAACAACCCGTCGGTGGGGCCGGGTGATCCCTATCCCTTTGAGGGGAAGAGAAACCCTTACCTGAAGCTGTTGAGAGAACGCGGTTTCGACATCGATCCTGACGGCAAACGCGATTTCGTGCCGCGACACGATGCGATTACCTCTGTTGAAAGGGATTTGAGGAGGGATGATGTTGCAGGTAATGCTGCCGGGATGGGTGTTGCAAGCGGATTCAACTTTACATCGGCAGAAGCTGTCGACTCCCTTTATATGGACCGTCTCTGGCGCGGTACCACCACTATTCAGGCAGCCGACGCCGAGGGATGGGTCGTCTCGGTCACCCCCTCAGGCGGATGGATACCCGCCTGCATCGCCGGCAATACCGGTGTGGGAATGAGTCAGCGGCTACAGAGCTTCGTACTGGATGAAGCGCTCAACCCTTTCAACGTGGTGGAACCGGGAAAGAGACCCAGGGTGACGCTCACCCCCTCGCTGGCACTGAAGGAGGGAGAACCTTTCCTCTCGTTTGCCGTACAGGGGGGCGATACGCAGGAGCAGAACCAACTGCAGTTCTTCCTCAACATGGTAGAGTTCGGCATGAACGTGCAGCAGGCTTGCGAGGCGGCCAACATCAACTCCAACCAGCTCTGGCTCTCGCTGGGCGGAACAAAAACCGGGGAGCGTGCACCGCGACCCGGAGAGCTGCTGTTGAATACCAGCACTCCCGACAGCATACGACAAAAGCTGACCGGTATGGGCTACACCCTTCATTTCTCCGATCGCACCAGCGGACCTCTCAATGCCATATGGTTCGACCGTGATCAGGGCTCCTTCTGGGGCGGCAGCAGCAACTACGGGGAAGATTACGGCATTGGCTGGTGAAAACGATGGAGGCTACTTTATGCGGTGAGAAAATGAAAAAGTGATATCTTTGAATTCAATAAGTCTGAAAATAACATAAAAATGGAACCAATGGGAAAAACAATCATCGCACTGCTGCAGGAGACAGTGGAGAAATATGGAGAGCGCCCTTCCCTTTATGAAGCGCGCAACGGGACAGATTACACATCCCTTACCTTCAGGGAAGTACAGGAACAATCGATCCGCTTCGCGGCGGGCCTGATGGCATTGGGCCTCGGTGCAGGTGAGCGGGTGTCGCTCATCTCGGAGGGGAAGAACAACTGGGTGCTGGGTGAACTGGGTGTGCTCCACGCCGGGGCTGTCTGCGTGCCGCTCTCGGTGAAGCTGGAGACGGTGCAGGACATCACTTTCCGTGTCAACCACTCCGACTCGGTGATGGTGCTGGCTTCCGACCAGCAGATCGCGAAGCTGCGGCCCATGAAGGAGCTGTTCACCACGGTGAAACGCTACATCCTGCTCGATCCGGTCGATGAGGTTGCGGACGATGAGATCTATTTCGACAAGGTACTGGAATTGGGCGATGCCCTGCTCACCGCCGACAGGAAACAGGTGGAGGAAAGGATGGCCGCGGTAGAGCCCGACAGCCTCGCCAACATCTCCTACACCTCCGGCACCACGGCCAACCCCAAGGGGATCATGCTGTCGCACGACAATTATGTCTGCAATGTGGAGCAGGCGGTGGACCACCTCGACGGCATCCCTTCTTATTTCCGTACGTTACTGATCCTGCCGTGGGATCACTCCTTCGGACATACAGCCGGCATCTATGCCTTCATGAAATGCGGTGCCGCCATCGCCTCGGTGGCAGCCGGCAAGAGTGCCATGGAGATACTGCGCAACGTGCCCAAGAGCATGAAGGCGATCAACCCCCACCTGCTGATGAGCGTGCCGGCGCTGGCCTCCAACTTCCGGAAGAACATCGAGGCGGGGATCGAGAAGCAGGGCAAAACCGCCTGGGGTCTCTTCCGCCAAGGACTGAAGGTGGCCTATGCCTACAATGGCGATGGGTACAACCGCGGTCGTGGCAAGCGGGCACTGCTGAAACCGCTGGTCGCCTTCTACGACAAGATGATCTTCTCGAAGATCCGACAGAGCTTCGCCAGCAACCTGGAGTACTTTATCGGTGGTGGTGCCCTGCTCGACATCGAGCTGCAACGTTTCTTCTATGCCATCGGCATCCCCATGTACCAGGGCTACGGCCTCTCGGAGGCGTCGCCCATCATCTCCGCCAACTCTGCGCAGGCCCATAAGCTGGGCTCCTCGGGCAAGACCATGCCGCGCATGGAGATCCGCATCGGCGATGAGGCGATGAACCCGCTGCCGGTGGGTGAGAAGGGTGAGATCCTGATCAAGGGGGGCAACGTGATGAAGGGTTACTGGAAGAACCCCGAGGCGACAGCCGAGACCATCGTCGATGGCTGGCTCCGCACCGGGGACATGGGTTACCTCGACTGCGATGGTTACCTCTATGTGCTGGGACGTACCAAGTCGCTGCTGATCAGCAACGACGGCGAGAAGTTCTCCCCCGAGGGGATCGAAGAGTCGATGATGGCACAGTCGGAGTACATCGACCAGTGCGTGCTGCACAACAACCAGAGCCCCTACACCACGGCGCTGCTGACCCTCAACCGGGAGGCGCTGAAGCGACGCACCTCCGACCCGGCCGAGGCGGCACGTATCATCGTCGGAGAGATCGTGGCCTACATGAAGGGCGGCAAGCACGACGGCCTCTTCCCTTATCGCTGGATCCCCTCCGCCTTCGCGGTGATCGAGGAGCCCTTCAGCGAGAAGAACGGGATGGTCAACTCCACCATGAAGATCGTGAAACACAAGGTGTATGAAAAGTATGCCGACCGTATTGCAGAGCTGCATACGGCAGAAGGGAAGAAACCCGATTCAGATAATAACCTCAGCGTGTTGAAACGGTTGCTGGAATAAAGAGAAGGGTCACTGTTACGGAAGGAGGTTTTACGAGGTTGTGGGGGGATAGGATAATAGGACTATGATCCTGTGGAGGACTCTTTCTTCGGTAGATCACACATGTTGCAGCCGCCGCAGCGTGTGTGGTCTTTCTGTATGAAAAAGAAGTGGTAGATCTGTCGCAGGAGGATGATTCCCACGACGATGCCGATGATGATGACGATAAATAGCTGCAGGTCCATATCTCTTAAACAATTGTTCTCTTTATATAGTTCGATCTCTCTATACCGTTTCCTACATCAACAGGCTCCCCACCTGGAAGACCAGGAAGGCAACAAGCCAAGCCAGCCCGGTGGAGTAGAAGACGCTGAAGAGTGCCCATCCCCAGGAGTGTGACTCCTCCTTGATGGCGACGATGGTGGCGATGCAGGGGAAGTAGATCAGCACGAAGAGCAGGAACCCGGCGATCACCAGCGGGGTGAAGACAGGTGTTCCGTCGGCGTAACTCTCCGATTGCAGCCGCTCCTGTAGCGACTGCTGGTCGTCGCTGTCACCGGTGTAGAGCACCCCCATGGTGCTGATCACGATCTCCTTGGCGGCCATCCCCGAGAGGAGGCTCACCGATATCTTCCAGTCAAATCCCAGCGGTCGCATCACCGGTTCCATGAAGTGGCCGATCCGTCCGATGTAGGAGTTTACCTGGTGTTCCGTGTTGCGGTTGTGATCAATCTCACTGATCTTCACTTCCAGCTCTTCCTCGTTGATGCTGCCCGCAGCGTGCTGCATCTCTGCCTGTGTGATTTGCCCATCGAAGGCAGCTTCCCGTTCCTTGTTGTGGGGGAAGTATCCCAGGAACCAGATGATGATGGAGCCGATCAGGATGGGTCCCCCCATCTTCTGCAGGTACTGCCGCGAGCGGTCCCACATATGGGTGAAGACCGATTTCAGCGTTGGCATGCGGTAGGGGGGTAGCTCCATCACGAAGGGGGTCTCATCCTCCTTGAAAAGGGTATCACGGAAGAGTCGCGCCGTGAGAGCCGCAATCAGTATGCCGAAGGCATAGAGTCCCAGCAGGATGAGGCTCCCGCTCGAAGGGAAGAAGGCACTCACAAAGAGGATGTAGACCGGCAGGCGCGCACTGCAGGACATGAATGGGACGATGAACATGGTGATCATGCGACTGCTGCGGCTCTCGATGGTGCGGGTGGCCATAATGGCCGGCACGTTGCAGCCGAAGCCCATGATGAGGGGTATGAACGACTTTCCGTGGAGGCCGATGCGGTGCATCACCTTGTCCATGATGAAGGCGGCGCGGGCCATGTAGCCCGAGTCCTCCATGAAGGCGATAAAGAGGTAGAGGATCACAATGTTGGGAAGGAAGACGATCACGCCCCCCACGCCTCCGATGATGCCGTCCACGACCAGGTCTTTGAGTGGTCCCTCTGCCATGTTGCCCCTCACCAGGTTACCCAGCTGCTCCACCATCCAGTCGATGGCCGCCATAGGGTAACCCCCCAGTCGGAAGGTGGCTTCGAACATCACCCAGAGAAAAACGAAGAAGAGGGGGAAACCCAGGTACTTGTGCGTCACCAGGGTATCGATCAGCTTGGTGCTGTCGGCGAACTGGGTCTTCTCGCTCAGGGTCTCTTTCAGTCCGCCTGCAATGAAGCCATAGCGCGCGTTGGTGAATGCCGACTCCGGATCTTCCCGCAGCAGCTTCTCCATGTAGGTCCTCTCCTTGTCGCGCCGTGCCATGATCTTCTCCTGCTCAGGCAGCTGACGGATCTGCCGCTCCACCTCCTTGTCACCCTCCAGCAGCTTGATGCTGATGTATCGTAGCGGTATCTTCCATAGGGCAGCAGTTGTCTCTGCCAGCTCCCGCATCATGATGCCAATCGATTTCTCAGGCACCCGTCCGTAGGGTATCTGTACGTACTTATACTCTTTTTGCCGATACACCGCGATCACCTCCTCCAGCAGTTGCGGGACCCCCTCGCCACGCTTGCCCACCGTGGGCACCATAGGGGTGTTGATCAGTTCGGAGAAGGTCCTGTGGTCAAAGGTGCGACCGCTCTGCTCCAGTTCATCGTACATGTTGAGGGCGATCACCACCGGCACCTCCAGGTCGATCAGCTCGGTGGTGAGGTAGAGGTTGCGCTCCAGCGCGGAGGCAGAGACCACGTTGATGATCACGTCCGGTCTCTCTTCCAGGATATGCTTACGCACAAAAAGTTCTTCGGGGGTGTAGGCCGACAGTGAGTAGGTGCCCGGCAGATCGGTCAGTGTGAAGGTGTAGCCGTTGTGGGTCAACGTCCCCTCTTTCGAGTTGACGGTGACACCACTATAGTTACCCACATGCTCGTGCGCCCCCGAGGCGAGGTTGAAAATAGAGGTCTTCCCCGCATTGGGGTTGCCTATCATGGCTACACGTATGTTCTTCTCCGGATTGTGAAAGCCGTTGTTGTTCCCATTGTGCGAATATGCAGGGTGGTATCCGTTCTGCGATAGCTCCTCTTCAGTGAGCATTCCATCATCATCTGTTCTTACATGTGCATCTGACTCCAGCACCGAGATCTCTACCATCACCGCTTCACTGCGGCGCAGGGAGACCTCATACTCCATGATCTCGTACTTGATGGGGTCTTTCAGCGGGGCATTCAGGATAGAGCGAACCTCCTCACCCCGTACGAACCCCATCTCGAGGATCCGCTTGCGGAAAGGACCGCTACCATTCACTTTGGTGATGTAGGCTTTATGGCCTGTTTTGAGTTCTGAAAGACGCATTTATGGATACTGTTCCTTTATCGAACCGCAAAGATAGCCATTTCTGCAGAAATTATTTATATCAGTTATAAATAATAACATTTCGTTTATTCTTTTTATCTTTGAGGGAATCGCAACAATCAGTAACAGAACCGTTACGTAAAATGAGCAGATATGAAATACAGAATTGAGAAAGATACGATGGGTGAGGTGCAGGTTCCTGCCGACAAGCTCTGGGGTGCACAGACAGAGCGTTCACGTAACAACTTCAGGATTGGGCAGCCGGCATCGATGCCGGTGGAGATCATCCGCGGCTTTGCTTACCTGAAGAAGGGGGCCGCCTATGCCAACCATGAGCTGGGGGTGCTCTCCAGGGAGAAGCGCGATCAGATCGCACAGGTGTGCGACGAGATCCTGGAGGGGCAGCACGACGAGCAGTTCCCGCTGGTGATCTGGCAGACCGGGTCGGGCACCCAGAGCAACATGAACGTGAACGAGGTAATTGCCAACCGTGCCCACCAACTGGCGGGCAAGAGAGTAGGTGAGGGAGAAAAGACCCTGCAGCCTAACGATGATGTGAACCGGTCACAGTCCTCCAACGATACCTTCCCCACGGCGATGCACATCGCTGCATACAAAACGATCACCGAAGTGACCCTCCCGGGGTTGCGCCGCCTGCAGCAGGCACTGGCAGCCAAGGCTGAGGAGATGGCGGAGGTGGTGAAGATAGGGCGTACCCATCTGATGGATGCCACACCACTCACCCTGGGACAGGAGTTCAGCGGTTATGCCACGCAGCTCGCCTTTGGCATTAGGGCTATTGAACATACACTTCCCCATCTGTCGGAGCTGGCATTGGGTGGCACTGCTGTGGGCACAGGTCTCAACAGCCCTCCTGGTTATGATGAGGCGGCCGCCCGTTACATTGCCGCTTTTACCTCTTTACCCTTCGTTACTGCCCCCAACAAGTTCGAGGCGCTGGCCGCCCACGATGCCATCGTGGAGACACATGGTGCGCTGAAGCAGGTGGCGATATCGCTCAACAAGATTGCCAATGATATCCGTCTGCTGGCGTCCGGCCCCCGCAGCGGCATCGGTGAAATTGTCATCCCCGCCAACGAGCCTGGATCATCCATCATGCCGGGTAAGGTGAACCCTACACAGGCGGAGGCACTCACCATGGTCTGCGCACGGGTGATCGGCAATGACACAGCCATCGCTGTGGGAGGTATGCAGGGACACTTCGAGCTGAATGTCTTCAAGCCCCTGATGGCAGCCGCCTTCCTGGAGAGTGCCCGCCTGCTGGGTGATGCAGCCCTCTCGTTCGAGCAGCACTGCGTCGCCGGCATCGAGCCCAACCTGACGCGCATCAGGGAGTTGCTGAACAACTCGCTGATGCTGGTCACGGCACTCAACCCTCACATTGGTTACTACAAGGCGGCCGAGATCGCCAACGCGGCCCACCGCAACGGCACCACGCTGAAGGAGGAGGCTCTGCGGCTTGGTTATGTGACAGCTGAGGAGTTCGACCGCTGGGTGCGGCCCGACGAGATGACCCGTCCCCGGGAGTAGGACAGAAACAGATAGCAAAACCAAATGATCCGGTAACGATTGTCGCTGCCCTTAATTTATAAATTGTTGACAATGTTTGCCTCTCTCCCGTTTTCGGGAGCCGTTTTTTCTTTGTATTTTTGTCTCTTTATGCAAAAAACCAAACCATAAACAGATAAAACAGAAGCAATTCATCTATGGCAACAAAACCATTCAGGTATCAGGAGTCTTTCCCCATGTCGGAAGACAAGACGGAGTATTACCGCCTCACCGGCGAGCATGTAACGGTTTCACAATTTGAAGGCAAAGAGATCCTCAAGGTGTCGCCCGAGGGGCTGACGCTGATGGCACAGGCTGCTTTCCGCGATGTGCAGTTCCTGCTGCGCCCCGATCACCAGGAGCAGGTGGCTCAGATCCTCTCCGACCCGGAGGCGAGCGAGAACGACAAGTATGTGGCGCTCACCTTCCTGCGTAATGCGGAGATCTCGGCCAAGGGGATCCTCCCCTTCTGCCAGGATACCGGCACCGCCATCATCATGGGTAAGAAGGGACAGCGCGTATGGACCGACGGCAACGACGAGGAGGCACTCTCCCGCGGTGTCTACAATACCTATGTGAATGAGAACCTGCGTTACTCGCAGAACGCACCGCTGAACATGTACGACGAGGTGAACACCGGCACCAACCTGCCGGCGCAGATCGACCTCTACGCCACCGAAGGTGATGAGTACAAGTTTCTCTGCATCGCAAAGGGGGGCGGCTCGGCCAACAAGACCTACCTCTACCAGGAGACGAAGGCGCTGCTCACCCCGGGCCGTCTGGAGGAGTACCTGATTGAGAAGATGAAATCGCTCGGCACTGCGGCCTGCCCGCCCTACCACCTGGCGTTCGTCATCGGCGGCACCTCCGCCGAGGCCAACCTGAAGACGGTGAAGCTGGCGTCGGCCAAGTACTATGACAACCTTCCCACCGAGGGGAACGAGCTGGGACAGGCCTTCCGCGATATTGAGCTGGAAGAGCGGCTGAAGAAAGCCTCCGAGGAGCTGGGTCTGGGTGCCCAGTTCGGTGGCAAGTACTTCGCCCATGATGTGCGGGTGATCCGTCTGCCGCGCCATGGCGCCTCCTGTCCCGTGGGGATGGGTGTCTCCTGCTCTGCCGACCGCAACATCAAGGCGAAGATCAACCGCGATGGGATCTGGATCGAGAAGATGGAGGACAATCCTGCACGGCTCATCCCTGAGGAGTATCGCCAGGCAGGTGAAGGGGGTGGTGTGAAGATCGACCTGAACAGGCCCATGCCGGAGATCCTCGCCGAGCTCTCCAAATACCCCGTCTCCACGCGCCTCTCGCTGAGCGGCACCATCATCGTGGGACGTGACATCGCACATGCCAAGCTGAAGGAGCGTATCGACCGTGGCGAGGGATTGCCCCAGTACATCAAGGATCATCCCATCTACTACGCCGGTCCGGCCAAGACCCCCGAGGGGTACGCCTCCGGGTCGATGGGTCCCACCACCGCAGGACGCATGGACTCCTACGTGGATCTGTTCCAGTCGCACGGTGGCAGCATGATCATGCTGGCCAAGGGGAACCGCAGCCAGCAGGTGACCGATGCCTGCAAAAAGCATGGCGGCTTCTACCTGGGCAGCATCGGCGGTCCGGCAGCCATCCTCGCGCAGGAGAGCATCAAGAGCCTGGAGTGCGTGGAATATCCCGAACTGGGCATGGAGGCGATCTGGAAGATCGAGGTGGAGGATTTCCCCGCGTTCATCCTGGTCGATGACAAGGGGAACGACTTCTTCCAGGTGGTGACGCAGCCCAACTGCTCGTTCAGTTGACAGCTTTCTGCTTTCAGCGGTCAGCTTTTTAGGTGGAAACTTGATAAGGGCAGCGGTTTGGGGGATAGCAATCAGCGGTCAGTTGTCTGTATACAGTAAGCAGTAAGTTTGATAAAAATTAGAAACATGAAGAAATCGATATTGGTTTGCATTGTGCTGATGGCCGGGATTGCGCTGGCGTGGGGACAGGGCCGTACGCAGGTCACCCTCGAAGAGGGATGGAAGTTCACCAGGGAGGATGATCCCCGTGCAGCGGAGTCGCTATACGACGACAGCGGCTGGCAGTCGGTCCGCGTGCCCCACGACTGGGCCATCTACGGACCCTTCGACAAGGAGAACGACATCCATCGCATGGCCATCGTGCAGGACGGACAGACCACCGCCATCGAGCACTACGGTCGTACCGGCGGGCTCCCCTTCACCGGGGTGGGATGGTACCGTAACCGCTTCACCCTGCCGGATTACACTGCAGGCAAGCGGGTCACCATCCAGTTCGACGGTGCCATGAGCAATGCCCGTGTCTATGTGAACGGCAAAGAGGCGGGCTACTGGCCCAACGGCTACAACACCTTCTATTTTGATATCACCGATCTGGTGCATGATGATGGGAAAGCGAATTGTCTGGCGGTACGCCTCGAGAACCTCGATGAGCAGTCGCGCTGGTACCCCGGTGCAGGCCTCTATCGCAACGTACATCTTATCACCACCAATGAGACGCATATCCCTCAGTGGGGTACCTATGTGACCACACCCGAGGTGAACAACGATTTTGCCCGGGTGAAGGTGCGGACGAAAGTGCATCGTGGAGAAGGATTCACCGACAAGCACTATCTCAGGCTGAAGAGCTCTGTCGTCGACCCCTCCGGAAACGTGGTGGCCGAGACGGAAGAGGAGTTCACCCGTTTCGACGGTGATGAACTGGAACAGACGCTGATCGTGGAGAATCCGCAATTGTGGGATGTGCTGCAGCCCAATCTCTATACTGTACAGTCGGTGCTCTACAAGGGAGAAAGAAACGAATCCACTGATGGGGGCACAACCAGGACGACGGAGATGAGTTACACCGTCGACAGCTACAGTACCCCCTTCGGCATCCGCACCATTGAGATCCGCCCCGACGACGGCTTCTACCTCAACGGTAGGAAGATCAAGTTTCAGGGCGCCTGCATGCACCATGACCTGGGACCGCTGGGCGGTGCCGTGAACGAGGCAGCCATCCGTCGCCAGATTCGCATCATGCAGGAGATGGGCGTCAATGCCATCCGCACCTCGCACAACATGCCGGCACCCGAGTATGTCCGCATTGCCGATGAGATGGGGATGATGCTGATGGTGGAGACCTTCGATGAGTGGGCCATTCCCAAGGTACGCAACGGTTACAACCGCTACTTCAAAGAATGGGCGGAGAAGGATGTCACCAACGTGCTGCACCACTACCGCAACAACCCCAGCGTGGTGATGTGGTGCATCGGCAACGAGGTGGAGGAGCAGAGCAACCCGCAAGGTGCCAAAACAGCCCGCTTCCTGCAGGATATCTGCCACCGTGAAGATCCCACCCGTCCCGTCACCAACGGTATGGATCGTGTCGACCATGTCTTCTCCAACCATATGGCCGCCATCATGGATGTGCCCGGCTTCAACTACCGTTCCTTCCGCTACCGGGAGGCATACGAGAAACTGCCGCAGCAGATTGTGCTGGGGAGTGAGACCACTTCTGCACTCAGCTCGCGCGGCGTCTACAAGTTCCCCGTGGAGCGGAAGGCGATGGCGATGTACGATGACCACCAGGCCTCCTCCTATGACCTGGAGCATGCCAGCTGGTCCAACCTGCCGGAAGATGACTTCATCCAGCACGAGGATCTGCCCTACACCATCGGTGAGTTCATCTGGACCGGCTTCGACTACCTGGGTGAGCCCACCCCCTACTACAGCCACTGGCCCAGCCACAGCTCCCTCTTCGGGGCGGTGGACCTGGCCGGTATCCCCAAGGATCGTTTTTACCTCTACCGCAGCCACTGGAACAAGGATGAGGAGACACTCCATATCCTTCCCCACTGGAACTGGGAGGGACGCGAAGGGGAGGTGACACCCATCTTTGTCTATACCAACCACCCTTCGGCTGAGCTCTTCATCAACGGCAAGAGCCAGGGTGTGCGGACGAAAGATCTCTCCATCCCGTTGGAGGGGAGCTACAGCAAAGAGGCACAGCAGTCGCTTGAGCGGCAGAAGCGCTACCGCCTGATGTGGATGGATACGAAGTATGAACCGGGCACGGTGAGGGTCGTGGCTTATGATGCTGAGGGCAATGTGGCTGCCACGAAAGAGATGCACACCGCCGGCAAACCCCACCGACTGGTGCTGGAGGTAGACCGCACCGAGATCACCGCCGATGGCAAGGATCTCTCCTTTATCACCGTCTCTGTGGTCGACCGCCAGGGCAACCCTTGTCCCAACATCAATGAACTGGTCTCCTTCAGCGTGAAGGGCGACGGCAGCTATCGTGCTGCTGCCAATGGTGATCCCACCAGCCTCGATTTGTTCCACCTGCCGCAGATGCATCTCTTCAACGGCAAGCTGGTGGCCATCGTGGAGTCCTCCCGGCAACCGGGTACACTCACCTTCGAAGCGAAAGCGAAAGGATTGCGCAAGGCATCGATCGATATACGCACCAGGTAAACCCTATCCTTTACAATAAATTGGCGAAACGCTCCATCGAAAGGTGGGGCGTTTTGTCTATCTTTGCATTCCAAAAACAACGAACAATGGCAAGAAAGAGAAAAGAGCTCCCGCTGCTGGAGGGGGTGACGATTACCGGCGTAGCTGCCGAAGGAAAGGCGATGGCGAAGGTTGATGGCATGGCGCTGTTCGTGCCCTTCGCCGCACCGGGCGACGTGGCAGACATTCAGATCACCCGTAAGAAGAGCAGCTTCGCCGAGGGGCGCGTGGTGCGGTTCCGGCAACTCTCATCCCTGAGGAGCGAGCCTTTCTGTCAGCACTTTGGTGTCTGCGGCGGCTGCAAGTGGCAGCACCTCCCCTACGAGGAGCAGCTGCGGCACAAGCAGCAACAGGTGGAGGACAGCCTTACCCGCATCGGCAAGGTGGAGTTGCCTGTGATCACCCCCATCCTGGGAGCACCGCAGACCACCTTCTACCGCAACAAGATGGAATACACTTTCTCCGACAAGCGGTGGCTCACCAACGAGGAGGTGCGCTCCGGTCAGGAGTTCGGGCAGATGAACGCCCTCGGCTTCCACATCCCCGGCATGTACGACAAGGTGCTCGACATCGAGAAGTGTTGGCTGCAGGACGACCTTGCCAACCACATTCGCAACAGCATACGCGGCTACTGCCTGGAACATGGCTATAGCTTCTTCGACCTGCGTAACCAGGCGGGGTTGATGCGTACTCTGCTGATCCGCAACAGCTCCATTGGCGAGTGGATGGTGATCGTGGTCTTCTACGAAGATGACCGAGAGAAGATAAAGGGATTGATGGGTTACCTTGCCAACGAATTTCCGCAGATCACCTCGCTGCTTTACATCATCAACAGCAAGGCTAACGACACCATCACCGACCAGGAGGTGCTGGTCTGGAAGGGTCGCGACCATATCATCGAAGAGATGGAGGGCCTGCAGTTCCGCATCGGTCCCAAGTCGTTCTACCAAACCAACAGCGAGCAGGCGCACCATCTCTACGAGGTGGCACGCAGCTTCGCGCAGCTAACCGGTGAGGAGCGGGTCTACGACCTCTACACCGGCACCGGCACCATTGCCAACTTCGTGGCGCGGAATGCAAAAGAGGTGATCGGAATAGAATATGTTGAGGAGGCGATCGCCGATGCGAAGATCAACGCGCAGATCAACGGCATCGGGAACACGCGCTTTTATGCAGGAGACATGAAGAATGTGCTCACGGCGGAGTTCATCGCTGAGCAGGGCCGTCCCGACGTGGTGATCACAGACCCGCCTCGTGCGGGGATGCACGACGATGTGGTGCAGGCGATCCTGCTGGCGGCACCACAGCGGATCGTCTATGTGAGCTGCAACCCTGCCACGCAGGCACGCGACCTCAACCTGCTCGATGCTGCCTACCGGGTGACGCGCGTGCAGCCGGTCGACATGTTCCCCCACACCCACCACGTGGAGAACGTGGTGCTGCTGGAGAAGAGAGAGTGAGCTCTCCCCTCCGACAGAAAAAAACTCTTTCAGTTGGGTGTTACTGAACCGGTTCTACCGTGTAGCCCAGCTTGCGAAGCCCTTCGATCAAACCCTCCTCGCCTGGGAGGTGGAGACACCCCACGGCGATGAAGGAGGCTTTTTCAGCCATGATCGCCGGTAGTTTTTCCAGCCATTTTTTATTGCGGGCACCATTCATCGCAAATTTCTCCTCCTCTGTGGAGGGACAGGGGTCGTCCGGAAGCTCTTCTGTGTAGAGAGCCCAGAGAGCCTCCAGGTTTTGTGCATGGTAGGCCACCTGTAGCTTGTCCATCTGTTCCTTCAGCATCTCCGGGTGGTTCACCATGCAGGCCAGCATCTCTGCCTGCCGCTCCAGTGGCTGCATCTCGAGCAGTACCCGTATCTGATCGGCAGTACTCTCCAGCCCTACCACCCGACGGTTACGTTTAAGTGCCTCCTCCTGGAAATACTGATCCAGTCCCTTTCCGCCAGAGAGGGTGGGGTAGAGTCGCTGGTACATTGTGACTGAGATCAGGTTCTGCAGCATCGCCGGTCGAAGCCTGCCGAACTGGGCAAGACCCATTCCCATGAGGCTGGTGAGGGTGCTGTCGAGCTTTGCCCTGTCCGCTTCGTTCATCAGCGACTCATAGGTTGTTCCCTGGGGCATCATCGCCTTGCCCATAATCTCCATCTGCATCTGCGACATATTACTCATGTCCAGTTCACCCACACTTTGTTCGCTCATGTTGAACGCCTCGTGGATTCCGTTAATGCTATCGAGGAAGGAGAGAGGCACCAGGTGGTGTGTACCAAAGAGGTAAGAAGCATTCTCCAGTCCGTTGCCGGAGATTTTCCATAGCAATGCGTTGTCGTTGCCTTTCAGGTTGCTGCAGGATAGAAGCAGCAGTAGCACCGTCAGGGTGCTGATAATTTTTTTCAGATTCATTGGTTTTTTGTTTTCAGTGATCAGTGATCAGTGATCAGTGATCAGTTGTCAGTTACAGCTTATTTTACCTCCGCATACCCTGCTTCTTCTGTAGCTGCAACCTTCTCCTTGCCGATGCCGAGGAAGTCGAAGAGGAACCAGAAGATGGTGAAGGAGGGCACCACGTCGGTCAGCGGAAGGAGCTCCTCTACGAAGGTGATCAGCGAGGTGAATTTACCCCGTCGCTCACCAAACATCTTGTAGCTGATGGAGGCTGCCACCGGTGCCCAGATGACATCCAGCACCGGGCCCACCACCGGGATGACAGCAGAAGCCATGCCCACTGCATCGAGCAGCAGGCACTTAACCAGCTTCCTGTATTTTGGATCCATCGTTATGCCTGTTCATTGGCCAGGGGGACATAACTCCTCTGTGCCAGTTCCTTGTCCATGGTGTAGAGACCAAAACCATTGTCACCAATCAGCTTCAGGCTGTCGATCATACCCTGAGCGGTCTCTTCTTCCTCCACCTGCTCGCTCACGAACCACTGAAGCATGTTTTCGGTGGCGTAGTCATTCTCCTTGCGGGATAGGGATACCAGGTTGTTAATCAGTGAGGTGACCACACACTCATGGTCGAGAGTATCCTCGAAGGCATGTAGCACGGAGTTCCATTTTGTCTCTACCTTCTCTATAGGTGTAAGTTCTACCCTGTTACCTTTCGAGATGAGATAATTCATCAGCTTGAGGGCATGATCCTGCTCCTCACGAAACTGTACATTGAACCAGTTGGCGAAGCCCGGCAGTCCCTTGTTCGCGAAATGAGCCGACATGGAGAGATAGAGATAGGCCGACCAAAACTCGGCGTTGATCTGTTTGTTGATAGCTGTTTCAAGTTCTTTGCTAACCATAATCGTATTCTTTTTTTTGTTACTTGTTAATAAAACGCTCAATGGTAAAAAATGTTCTTCCAGAACCCCTCCCGATCACCACCGCATGCAAAAAAAAGTGCGCTGCAGTCAGAATATAAATTAATTGCTATCTTTGTGCGTTGGTTTCGTAGAAAACAATTGCTTCAGAGGATATTCCCCCTTGAGCGCTGTTTTTGATTAATTTACTTCGAATGAATCTGTTAAAAGAAAAAATGATGAAGTATGATGCCCCGCAGCGCGCAAAGGCTGCCGGCATCTACCCCTACTTCCGGGCCATTGAGAGTGATCAGGATACAGAGGTGGTCATCAACGGAAAGAAAGTACTGATGTTCGGCTCCAACGCCTACCTGGGACTGACCAATCATCCTAAGGTGAAGGAAGCCGCCATCGCTGCCACAAAAAAGTACGGTACCGGCATGGCAGGATCCCGTTTCCTGAACGGTACACTCGATATACACCTGGAGCTGGAGCGTAAGCTGGCCAACTTCATGCACAAGGAGGAGGCTGTTGTCTTCTCCACCGGTTTCACCGTCAACGAGGGTGTGCTGGGCTGTCTCACCGGTCGCGACGACTTTATCATCTGGGATGAGCGTGATCATGCTTCCATCATTGAGGGACTGCGTACCTCTTTCTCTACGAAGTACAAGTATCGCCATAACGACATGGCATCGCTCGAGAAACAGCTGAAGCGGTGCGATCCGCGAAAGGTGAAGCTGATCGTCGTGGATGGTGTCTTCAGCATGGAGGGCGATCTGGCTAACCTGCCTGAGATCGTGAAGCTGGCTCAAAAATACAAGGCCAATATCATGGTGGATGAGGCGCACAGCCTCGGTGTGATGGGCAAGCGTTACAATGGCCGTGGTGTATGCGATCACTTCGGACTGCTCGACGACGTGGACCTGGTGATGGGCACCTTCAGCAAGTCACTCGCCTCCATCGGTGGCTTTGTGGCCGGCGACTACCCGGTGATCAACTACCTGCGACATAACGCACGCACCAATATCTTTAGTGCCAGCATCACCCCCGCTGCCACAGCAGCAGCTTCCACCGCTCTCGATATACTGAAGGCTGAGCCGGAGCGTGTGAAACACCTCTGGGAGCTGACCGACTATGCCATCAACCAGTTCCGTGAGCGGGGCTTCGAGCTGGGACCCACCTCCACACCTATCCTGCCGCTCTACGTGCGGGATAACGACAAGACCTTCATGATAACCAAGCTGCTCTTCGAAGAGGGCATCTTCGTCAACCCGGTGGTACCGCCGGCGGTGGCACCCAACGACACGCTGATCCGTTACTCGCTGATGGCCACCCACACTTATGAACAGGTGGACCGCTCCATCGAGAGCATCACCGCAATCTTTAAGAAATTGGGTGTACTCTGAAGATCCCGTTTTTTATGTTGAGTCTTTCCTATAAATTGTTCCCCGCCTATGTGCGGGGAATATTTTTTTTCGTAGATTTGCGAAAAGATGCATTACCATGGAGAAGAGAGTGGATAAGTTGCTGCAGTGGTTTGACCTCCGTAGTGAGATGGAGGGATATGACATTATTCATGAGAACATTGAGAAAGGGATTGTCTTCCGGGGTACCAACCTCTGGGTGTTGATGTTTGCCATCGTGGTAGCTTCCGTGGGACTCAACATGAACTCCACGGCGGTGATCATCGGTGCCATGCTCATCTCCCCGCTGATGGGGCCGATCAACGGGATGGGGTATAGTCTGGCCACCTACGACTTCCAACTGCTACGCCGTTCACTGAAGAACTTCTCCTTCGCGGTGGGGGTGAGTCTCCTCACCTCTGCTCTCTATTTCCTTCTCACACCTATTAACGAGGCCCACTCGGAGCTGCTGGCACGCACCAGTCCCACCATCTATGATGTGATTATCGCTCTTTTTGGCGGTCTGGCCGGCATCGTGGCCATGAGCAGCCGCCTGAAAGGCAATGTGATCCCCGGCGTGGCGATCGCCACGGCACTGATGCCGCCCATTTGCACCGCCGGCTACGGGCTGGCCACCTTGCAGTTCGATTTCTTCTTTGGGGCGCTGTACCTCTTTACCATCAACACCGTATTCATTGCTTTCGCCGCGCTGATCGTCTGCCAGTTCCTCAAGTTTCCCATTCGCTCCATCGTCGATCCGGCCAGGAAGAGACATGTGAACCGTGTAACTTCCGCCGTGATTGTTTTCACGCTGGTACCCAGCATCATCTTCGGCATCAACCTGGTAAAGAATGAGGAGTTTTCTCAACGGGCCGACAGCTTTATCGGTGAAGTAACCCTGCTTGGGGGCAACTACCTGCAAAACCGACAGGTGCATCCTGCTACCCGCACCGTGGAGCTCCTTTACTCCGGCTATGGACTGAGCGATTCCATCAGAGAGGAAATCATCGAGAAAGCGCTGTTCCACCGGCTTGATACCTCCCGGTTAATGATCAGTCAGGGGTACGACGCCAGTATGGTACAGGAGAACGTGCGTAAGTACCAGTCGGAATCGGAACGGTTGTCGGCACAGCTGGCAGCCACCACCTTTAACCTTCGTAAAAGCGAGGGACGTGTGGACAGCATCCGTAACATCCCTCTCTTCGGAGAGAAGATCCTCTCCGAGATCAAGCCGCTCTTCCCGCAGATCGCCGGGTGCTCCTATGCCGAGACCTATCTCTTCTCAGCGGTGAACGACTCCACGCTGCGCTCCGGGATGGTACCGATGGTGGTCTTCACCCTGCCCCGCAACGGGCTCCGCCCCGCTGACAGGAGTCGCATCGAGGAGTGGCTCAAAAACCGGCTGGGCAACGAACAGGTGAAGACAGTCTTCGAGGAAGTAAGGAATTAAATGGTTTGGTGATAAACTATTCCGTTAAAAGGAGTGTTATTATCTAAACCCGATGAGACTGATTCACATCAACAAATCAACACATCAACACATCAGTATAGTTATGAAGAACATCGAAACAACTTACATGGGCATCCGGCTCAAGAGCCCCGTCATCCTGGGCGCATCAGAGCTATCCACCGACAGTGACAAGCTGCTGCGTGCAGAAGAAGAGGGCGTGGGCGCTGTGGTGTTCAAAACCCTTTTTGAGGAACAGATCCAGATGGAGAGCTTTCGTCTGGACGAGAAGATCAGCCAGTATGATGAGATCCATGCTGAGTCGGTGACACACCATCCCAGTGTGGAGTACTCAGAGGTGGAGTACTACCTTGAGAAGTTGCGTCGTGCCAAGGAGAAGCTCACCGTACCGGTGATTGCCAGCCTCAACTGCGTGAACGAATCCACCTGGTTTCGTTATGCGAAGCTGATCGAAGAGACAGGGGTCGACGGCATCGAGCTCAACCTCTACCAGATCCCTGTTCGGTTCGATATTGACGCGGCGACCATCGAGCAGCAACAGATCAACCTGGTGGAGGGCATCCGCCAGCAGCTCTCCATCCCGGTGAGCGTGAAGCTGAGCTCCGACTACACCAATATCCTTCATTTCGTGAAGTGTCTCGATGATGCTGGCGTGAAGGGTCTTGTACTGTTCAACGCCTTCTTCCAGCCCGATGTGGATATTCGGAAGGAGGAACATCGTCGCGCTTTCAACCTCACCCACAGAGGGGAATACAAGAAGTCGCTCCGTTATGCCGGCATGCTCTACGGGCGCATCAAGGCCGACGTGTGCAGCAGTCGTGGCATCTACACCGGCGAAGATGCGGTGAAGCTGCTGTTGAGTGGTGCCTCCAGCATCCAGGTGGTGAGCGCTGTCTACCGCAACGGTGTGGAGCAGATCGGCAAGATCAACCGTGAGATTGCCGACTGGATGGAAAGGAAACAGTATGATCACATCGATCAGTTCAGGGGCAAGCTCTCCGACAGCGTGCTCAACAAGAACGACAACCTGCTCATCTACAAGCGGGCACAGTATATCGATACGCTATTACACTCCGACAGGTTGATGGACGACCTGGAGTGGTGATCATACCCCAACGAATGACACTCATGCAGAGAAACAGTAATATTTACATTGCGATGATCTCACTTTTCGCCTTTCTCGGGACCTCCTGTGCCTCCATCCCCAAGGGAGCCACCGCCGTAACCCCCTTCTACAAGGAGAAATACCTGGGCAAGTGGTACGAAATCGCCCGGCTCGACTTCAGGTTCGAACGGGGACTGAACAACACCACCGCGCAGTACAGCCTGAACGACGATGGCTCCATCCGTGTGGTGAACCGCGGTTACGCCTATGCCGATGATGAATGGAAGGAGGCGGTGGGGAAAGCCAAATTTGCGGGTGATGAGAATGTGGCGATGCTGAAAGTATCCTTCTTCGGACCCTTCTACTCCGGTTACAACGTGATCGCCCTCGACGAGGAGTACCGCTACGCGCTGGTGGCAGGTAAGAACCTGAAGTACCTCTGGATCCTGGCGCGCGATACCAGCATCCCCGACGATGTGAAGGAGCGTTACCTGCGTATCGCCGGGGAGATCGGCTACGACACCACGGAGCTGATCTGGGTGGAGCACGACCGGTAGGAGAAAAAAAGTGAAGTGAATAGAATGACCGGGACAGGGAGCGATGAGCCTTTTGTTCCGGTTAAATATTTTTAAAAAGGTTTTTTGTTAAATCCCAATTTTTTATTTTTGCAACCGGGAGATAATGATTCCCAGCACCGAATGCCGGCCTCCACCGGCATCTCGTGTGACCAACAAAACCTGAAGACTCATATTGCGAAAAATGATCGCCAGAAGTTAAAAAGAGAAAGAAGATTCAAAACAACAGTTATACTTTTCAATCACAAATTTTACAACGAAAGGAGGATTATTTATGTTGGATCGTAAGCAGATTTTGACCCATTTTTTTCTGCCACTCTTATTGATGATCGTTTCCGGCAGCCAGGCTGCCATGGCGCAATCACTGCGCCTCTACACCCCTTACCCCCGTATTACTGTCCCCCCGGGCGAGACCATCGACTATGCCATCGACCTGATCAACAACGGTGGTGCTATCGCCACCGCAGAGGTAGGTGTGGAAGGCCTCCCCGAAGGGTGGAAGCAGACGCTCCGCTCCGGCGGCTGGAACGCGCAGGCCATCTCGGTGCTGCCCCGCGAGAAGAAAAGCCTCAACCTGAAGGTGGAGCTCCCTTTCGACATTGAGAAGGGTCTCTACACCTTCCGTGTCACCGCCCGCGGCCACAGCGTGCTGCCGCTCACGGTGGAGGTGTCGGAGCAGGGCACGGTGAAGACCGTCTTCACTGCCGACCAGGCCAACATGCAGGGGCATGCCACCTCTAACTTCAACTACCGTACCAAGCTGGAGAACCAGACCGGTGAGAAGCAGCTTTACGCTTTTAGCTCACACGCACCACGTGGCTGGACAGTTGTCTTCAAGCCCAACTACCAGCAGGCCACCTCGGTGGAGATAGAGCCGGGGCAGAGCAAGGATATCCAGGTGGAGGTGAAGGCACCCTACAACGTGAAAGCGGGTAAGTACACCATACCGGTGGTTGCCAGCACCGGCAGCAGCACCGCCCGCCTGGAGCTGGAGGCTGATGTCTCGGGCAGCTACGGTCTCGAGCTCAGCACCCCCAGTGGACGTCTGAGTGAGAAGATCACTGCCGGCCGTCGCAGAAACATAGAACTGGTGGTTCGCAACAGCGGCTCCACCGACCTGAGCAGCGTTCGGATGAGCGCCGGCAAGCCACAGGGATGGGAGGTGACCTTCACGCCCGACACCATTCCCCTGATTGCCGCGGGTGAGAGCGCTGAGGTGAAGGCGCAGGTGCGTGCCTACGACAAGTCGATCCCGGGTGATTATGTGCTCAATCTCACGGCGCAGACGCCGGAAGCCACCTCCACCGCCTCGTTCCGCATGTCGGTCAAGACACCGCTGCTCTGGGGTTGGCTGGGTATTCTGATCATTCTGGGAGCCATTGGTACGGTTGTCTATCTTTTCCGCAAATATGGGAGGAGGTAGGCCATGGAGAGAGCAACCATCGTAACCAGCAATCTTACGAAGAGGTATGGCGATTTCGCCGCGGTCGATGATCTCACGCTTGAGATCGGTCGCGGTGAGGTGTTCGGCCTGCTGGGTCCCAACGGCGCCGGTAAATCGACCACCATCCTGATGCTGATGGGGATGACCGAGCCGAGCGGCGGCAGCGTGCGTGTCTGCGGTCTCGACCCCGTGCGGCAACCCATTGAGGTGAAACGCCATGTGGGCTATCTCCCCGAGGATGTGGGTTTTTATGACGACCTTAGCGGGCTCGACAACCTGATCTACACCGCGCGCCTCAACGGCCTCACCGAGCGTGAGGCCCGCAGCCGTGCACTGCAGCTGATGGAGCGGGTGGGGCTGGCAGAGGAGACCGCCAAGAAGGCAGGCAAGTACTCGCGCGGCATGCGGCAGCGACTGGGCCTTGCCGATGTGCTGCTTCGCAACCCGGAGGTGATCATCCTCGATGAGCCGACGCTCGGCATCGATCCCTCCGGTATCCGTGATTTCCTGAGTCTGATCGTCACGCTGAGTCGCGAGGAGGGTATCACGGTACTCTTCTCCTCGCACCATCTGCATCAGGTGCAACAGGTGTGCGACCGTGTGGGGATCTTTGTGAAGGGTCATCTCCTGGCGCAGGGCGACATCGCCTCGCTCGCCCGTCAGCTTTTCCCAGACAGTGCTTTGGAAGAAGGCAGGGAGTATGGTCTGGAAGATATTTATCATCATTATTTTGAAGGAGGAACCGGCAATGAAGATCACACTGCAACTCAATAGATTTTTATCAGCCGCCTACCGGGAGGATCTGTTGCGGCGGCTTATACCTTTGCTACGGCGTGAATTTGATACCTTCCGCTCTTCGGGAGCCGCACCGGGTGTCTTCCGCACCATGGTGCTGAAGGAGATGAGCGACCATATCCGCAGTTGGCGGGTGGTGATCCTTATGGCAATCATCCTGCTCACCTGCGTGGGATCGCTCTACACCGCTCTCTCAGGTATCACCGATGCGGTGAAGCCCGGCAGTGGCGAGGAGGAGTTCTTCTTCCTGAAGCTCTTCACCCTGTCGGACGGGAGCCTGCCTCCCTACTTTGTCTTCATCGGTTTCCTGGGACCGTTGCTGGGCATCAGCCTGGGGTTCGATGCCATCAACACGGAGCAGAACAGAGGTACGCTGAGTCGACTGCTGGCGCAGCCCATCCCTCGTGATTACGTGATCAACGCCAAGTTCACCGCGGCGCTGCTGGTGATCGCGTTGCTCTTCTTCCTGCTCAGCTTCCTGGTGATCGGTGCCGGGCTGCTTGCGCTGGGCATCCCGCCCACGCCGGCCGAGTTCATGCGAATCCTCTCCTTCACGCTGCTGAGCATTGTCTACGTGGCGCTTTGGCTTAACCTGTCGCTCTACTTCTCGGTGCGCTTCCGGCAGCCTGCCACCTCGGCATTGTCAGGTATCGCCGTCTGGCTCTTCTTCACGGTGTTCTACCCGCTGATCGCCAATGTACTGATCAAGGCGGCAGCACCATCACCCTACGCCACGGGACGGTCGGTCTATCTGTTCGAGCGGTTTCGCTTCCTGCTGATGCAGGTGATGCCCAACGAGCTGTTCAGCCAGGCCACCTCCACGTTGCTGATGCCTTCGCTGCGCAGCCTGGGGCCGCTCACCATGGAGCAGATGCAGGGCGCCATCCCCGGTCCCCTGCCACTGGGGCAGAGCCTGCTGCTGGTATGGCCACAGCTCACAGGGCTGATAGCCCTCACACTGATCTGTTTCATCCTCTCCTACCTGGCTTTCATGCGTCGTGAGATCCGGTCGCGGTAATTGGTTTAATCAGGGGCTGAGAGCATCGCGATCATCTCTCTCAGCTCCCTGATCTCCTCCCCGTATGCTTTTCGCTGCGACCATCCTGTCCATAGGATCGCTGCCGGCACCGCCGTCACCATCAGCAGGGCGGTGACAATCAGTACGGGGCTCTCCGGCCTGATCTCAGCGAAGGAGTCGTAGCGGAGCAGCTGGGTGTAGAGGATAGCCATGATCAATGAAAGCGGAATGGTGAAGAGGCTCCAGACCCTCTCAAAACGAAGGGTGCCCTTCACCGCTTTCAGGTATCGCTCCAGCATCCTGCAGCTGTTCTCCTGCATGAACGCACTTCTTCTCACCGTCAGGTAATGGTTGCCACTGTAGAGCAGGTTGACGAGCATCATCAGGAAGAAGCCTCCCAGCAGCCAGAGCATCTCTGTCGACTGACGGTGATAAACCCCCGCCACAACCGGCAGCAGCATGAGAACGATATTCCATATGAGTCCCAGCTTCATCTTCCTGTTCAGTCTTGCCAGCAACAGTGCCGACCTGTCGCGGCTGAATATCTCCGTAACACTATTCTCTTTCTCCTGCATCTCATCGCCCAGTTTATTCCATCTCTCTCTGATCTCATCCATCACTTTTCCTCCTTCAATTGTTTTTTTAACGTTTCTCTGATCCTGTGAATTTTCACCGCGATGTTCCCTTTGCTGGTGCCGGTCATGGCAGCAATCTCACTGTTGCTGTAGCTGTCGAGGTGGAGGGTGATGATCATCCGCTCCGTTTTCGGAAGACATCTGATGGCCTGCAGCAATGCATCTCTCTGTGGGTTCTCCTCTCGCTGCTCTGCCGGCAGATCGGCAATCTGATCAGCTCCAAGTGTTAACTCGCGCTGCTGCAGGGCTGTTCTCCGCCGGTAGACCAGGGCGGTGTTGAGGCTCACCCTGTAGACCCATGTCGATGGCTTTGACTTCCCCCTGAAGGAGGGGAAGGATCGCCAGCACTGGTAGATGATCTCCTGCAGCAGGTCGGCTCTCTCCTCCTCGTTTTCGGTATAGAGCAACGACACCTTGTGCAGTATGCCGCTGCAGTGATTCATTAGCTGTAAGAACTGTTCCTCCCTTTTTTTTGCCGGCATCACATCCCGTTTTACTGTTCTATCCCATTGGTATCAAAATTGAGGAAAAAATTACAGAGGAGCAAAGAAACCTTCATTTTCAACGAGTTTTAAGAAACTGAGATCATCACTGGGTTTTGCAATGTAGCCGTCCACACTTGTAGCTATAAAAAGAGATAGTTACTTCATCCTGAGTTTGTATTCATGATTCATTTAATTCATTTGGATCATCTGTCCATCCATTCCTTGAAAGCCGTAACGCGTTCACGGCTTACAATGATATCCTCATTGTCTGTCCACTCTTTCAGCTTGATCTTCAGTCTGTTTGATGAGTAGGCAATGATGTCCCGGATGGCGGAGTAGTTGATGATGCAATTCCGGTTGATCCTGAAAAATGTATTTGGATCAATCAATTGCTCAATCTTATCGAGTGAATAATCAATCGGGTAGTTTTTCCCATTCTCAACAAGAATAAAATTGCATCTCTCCTTCACATAGAAACAGTTGACCGATGAGGTCTGTACCGACCTGTAATGTTCCCCTATCCTGATCAGAAACCTCTCTTTCGTTTTCGATTGCAACTGATGTATGATTGACGCGAACCTTGCATGATCCGTTTGATTGTAATGTGCTTTGAATTTGTTGATCGCATTTCTGAGCTCCTCCGGATCAATTGGTTTTAACAGATAATCGATGCTGTTCACCTTGAATGCCTTTAAGCTGTATTCATCGTAGGCAGTGGTGAAAATAACAGGAACATCAATCGGGTGGCTTTCAAAAATCTCGAAACAGATACCATCTTCCAGCTGGATATCCATGAAGATCAGGTCCGGTTTCGGATGATTCAGAAACCAGTTGATCGATTGTTCCACGGACTGCAGCACATCAATAATCTCAATGTCAGGGTCTGTTTCTCCCAGCAATCGCTTCAGCTTTTGCGAAGCAGTCCGTTCATCTTCAATAATCAGTACTTTCATTTTCAAATTCAATCAGTGGTAATTTTACCAGGAAATGGTTGTTTTCTTCGTTGATGACAAGCTCTTTTTTCATGATCAGCCTCACCCTCTCCTTCAGATTGGATAATCCTGTTTGAGTCGGGCGTTCAATTATATTTTTCTTCCGCATCACATTGGAGACCACCACATACCCGTTTTCATCATATATCCGGACGATCAACGGCTTCTCCTGCGACATCACATTGTGCTTTAGGGCATTCTCAACCAGTATCTGTAAAGATACAGGAATAACTTTGAATTTGCCGGCATGCTGCAGATCAATTTCCAGTGATATTTTATCGTTATCGCGTTCTTTTTGCAGGCTGAAGTATTGTTTCACAAATGCTATCTCTTTATCCAGCGGTATCAGGTCGGTCTCCTCGTTTTCCAGAATGTACCTGTAAATCCCGGATAGTTTCCGGATGTACTTGTCTGCCTTCCCCGCATCTTCATATACAATTTCAGAAAGGGTGTTGAGGCTGTTGAAAAGGAAATGGGGATTGACCTGCGACTTCAGATTCTGGTATCTCTGTTTCAGGTTTTCTTCCCTCAGTTTTTGTCCTTTCGTGACTGATTTACGCCAGAGGGTATAGAAAAATGCGATGGTAAAGAACATCAGCCATACAAAGAACTGTCCACTTGCGAAATTAAGCTCATACCTGAAAAGGTGGTGCCAGAATTCCGATAGATCCCTGCCTATATATATAAACCATCCGAAAACACCGATTGTGATTGCGATGTTGGCGATCATGTAAGCCAAGATATAAAACAGCAATAATGCCGGCAGAATCATTTTATTTATCCGGGCCTGATTATACCTGCTTGCCTTGTTTACCATAAAAACAGCCATGTACCCGATACCGGCAGCCATCAGGAATATGCTGATAAAAGCAACCATAGCCGTTGGAGGGAACCAATCCCCGGTTTGCTGATATTTAATCCCAAAAGCAGCAACGAAGCTGAAGATCAACAGTCCCACATGGTAAAGCATCCAGAATCCTGTTTTTGAAATGTGCTTCTTCATATCACTCTCTTATTTTGTTCGTGACAAGGTGATGAACCTCACTACATACCCTTTAATTCCCGGTTGGCCGTTTACTGAAAGGTCGATGATGACATCTTCGGTAAGGGTTGCATATTCAACATGCTTATCGGTAAGCGACACATATACTTCGCCCCAGTAATGGCTTCTACCCCTCATTGAGAGGTTTTCCATCTCAATATTGACTTTGTTGTTCATGGTAGAATATTTGATAATCGCATAAATATCATCATTCATTCTTGTCGTGCCAAGCCATTTCAATTTGAAGTTCTTGTTCTCAAATGCACCATCTCCGGCAAGATCAACTGATTCATTCAATTCACTTGCATCAAAATCCCGGTTCAGTCTCAAAGAATCCCAGTACCAGTATGCGATATCCTGTAACATGAACATATCCCAGATAAGATTCTTCATACGAAACCCTTCATCTTCCGGCATATTCTGAAAAAAATGGGGGTTCACAATTTCCGGAGTAGGGAGGTAAGTAAAGTTTTCAAGAAAATCCTTTTTCTCACTGAATGGTTGTCCCTCCTCATCTGTTGAAGTATCAAATACATTGTTCCACCGTACCGAATCTCCTTCCAGCCCTGTGGTATAGTCTCCTTCAATAGTCGTTTTTCTGAGAAAATTACCTATGAGGTCGTAATCCATATAATCCGTTGTGATATGATACGACCGACTGATTGAACGATCCAGCATTATGTCCCCCGGTAATTGATCCGGGTATTCAACAGTGTGCTTGCTTTGGGCATAAGCTGCATTGATTGCAACAGAAAATGCCAGTGTAAAACAGATAAACATTGTTCTCATCCTTTTAATTTTTAATAATTAATAATGGTCAAAGTAAATCAATGAGAAACAGATTGATAAATTTTTGTTGCCGAGTCGCACTATGATCATTCCGGGTTGTCCATAATTCTGTTCAAATCGTGTTATGCAAATAAAACCGGTGAAAGACCGGGTATTGACCATCAAACGAAGCGTTTGCTCCGGTCCAGCCATTTATCCGGTCTTTAACCGGCGGCTCTTCTTTTTTGATGCTTCGATCAACAGTATGCTGATCAGCAGAAGCGCACCAAGGAAAAAGGGGAATATTGAGAAATCAAATGCCGAAGCCAGGCTACCGAATATCATCGGCATGATGGTTGACGCCAAAGATGCACTGGCCATCTGCATCCCGATGATTGATTGTGAATACTCTCTCCCGAAGCTCCGGGGTGTTTCATGCAACATGCTCGGGAAGATGGGTGCACAACCCAGTCCAAATACCATAAAACCCGTAGTAATGGAAGCGTTGTAAGGCAATAACATTAAGACTATGCCCAGGAGAATCACAATTTGTCCCAGTCGTATCAGCTGCAGGTTGTTGATCTTCAGTGTGAAGAGTCCGGATATAAAACGTCCTGCGGTGATTCCGATGTAATACAACCCAATCCAGCGGGCCGCATTCTCAGGTGAGATATTCCTGATGGTAACCATAAAGCTTGTTCCCCAGGTCCCTGCCACCACCTCAATGGTGCAGTAACAAAAGAAACCCAGCAGCATCTGTTTTACACCGGGCAGTCGTGCAATTTTTCTGAATGAGAGATGCGGGGTACTTTCTGCATGCTTATCACCCTTTTCTCTGTTGCTTCTCTTCCAGAGTGGCAATGTGGCGAGCAGCACAATCACGATGCAAAGCTGGATGATGCCAACCGTCATGTATCCCTGTGACCAGGAGCCGGTGGCTTTTAGTTGGGCAGACATGATCAACGGCCCGATGGAAGCACCAATACCCCAGAAGCAGTGCAGCCAATTCATGTGTCTTGCCTTGAAGTGAAGGGCCACATAATTGTTGAGCGCGGCATCCACCGAGCCGGCCCCCAAACCCAGGGGGATGGCCAGGATGAACAGCCATACAACATTGTTGGAGAAGGAGAACCCGATTAAAGCCATGGCGGTGAGGAAGACACTGCTTACGGTGACGACGCCTGTACCGGCAAAACGTGTGATCCTCGCACTCATCAGGCTCGAGACCACGGATCCCGCAGCCGTGATCATCGATATGATGCCTGCATAATGAATGGGGGAGGAGAGGTCTCTGTACATCGCCGGCCAGGCAGCACCCAGCATTGTATCAGGCAGGCCGAGACCGATAAACGAAAGGTATATGATGATTAGAAGTAAAACGGTTGCCATAGACCTGAGTCAAATTTATTGTTACAGGGCACCTCCGGTGGAGCCCGTTAGCCGAAATCGAAGTCGGGGAAATCGGCCTGACCCTGTGTGGGTTTGAAGGGTGTCGGTAAATCCCTCTTCTCCTGACCGTTGATCACGATCCTCACCAGCTGTGAGGGCAGGTTATTGAGGAAGTAGAGCTGCTCATGTTGCTTTGCATCGGTGTACTGGGTATGCAGCGAGCGGATGTTGCGGTAGAGCTTCAGGCTGTTCTTCGCCCGTGTCAGCGCCACGTAGAGGCAGCGCCGCTCCTCCTCGATGGCCTCCTCCCCCTGGAGGATGGTGCGCGACGAGGGGTAGCTGGCCGTATTGAGGTTGAGGATGTGCACGATTTCCGCCTCCAGCCCCTTTGCCGAGTGGATGGTGGAGAGCACCACCGCGTCGTCGGTCTCCTTCGCGCCAATCTTGAAGGTGGTCTCCGCCTTCGGGTCCAGCACGTACTCGGTGATGAACTCGGCGATGCTGCCCGATGAGCGGGCCACCTCGCGGAGCACTTCAAAGTCGGAGGCACGGGAAGTCCACTCCTCGCGGTACTTCTTCTCCAGCATCGGCTGCATCGCCTCCACGGCAGCCTCCATGGCTTGTGCCGGCCGGTCGTTATACTCCCTCACGGCAGCCAGCGTGGCCGGGATGGCGGCGTTAACCTCCATCCCCTCGAACTGCTGCAGGCAGGCGATCATCTCGGCGAAGGTTGCAAGGGTGATCACCCGTGAGATGATGCGGCTGGCCTTTATCTCACCGATGCCGTCCCAGAGCTGCAGGAAACGTATCCAGGCAATCTCATCATAGCTGTTGGCCACGATTCGCATGGCGGAGGCGACGTCACGCACGTGGGCGCTCTGCATCAGTGAGGTGCCGCCATACTTCACGTAGGGGATCTTCTTGCTGAGGCAGGCGCCCTCCACCTTCGATAGCGACCATACTGAACGGCCCAGCACCATGGTGTCGGCATAGCGGCCCCCCTCAGCCACATGATCCAGGATCCCGTCGGTGATCAGGTCCGCCTCCTCCCAGTCGTCCTCCACGTGAATCAGCGAGGGCATCTCCCCTTTGCCCCTGTGGGCCTCCAGCTTCTTGTCGTAGGTGAGTGGCGACTGCTCCAGCGCCCAGTTGGAGAGATCCAGTATCTCCTGCGTGGATCGGTAGTTCAGCAGCAGCTTCAGCTTCTCGGAGTGGGGGATGATCTCTGTGAAAGAGTGGATGGTGCGGAAGTCGGCCCCGCGAAAGGCGTAGATGCTCTGCGCGTCGTCGCCCACGCAGAAGAGGTGCGAACCGTTGACGAACGATTTCAGCAGCTTGTATTGCAGGGGATTGGTGTCCTGCATCTCATCCACCAGCACATGCCGGTATCGCTTCGTTACCGCATCGCGCAGTGCTTCGTCGCGCTCCAGCTGTGTGGCCACCACGCTCAGCATGTCGTCGTAGTCGATGTATCGCCGCTCCTTCTTATATTCGATGTATTTTTTGATGACCGGTGCAATCAGTTTCCGGTCCTCTTCCACATATTGCTTCACCTGCTCGTCCTCCTTCTCCATGTTGCCGTAGCGGACGTGGAGGATGGCCTCCGACAGGCTGCAGAGCGTGTTGACAGCGTAGGAGTAGATGGCGGTCACCACCTCCTTCTTCACCTTCTCCTTCTTGCTGTCGCGGAAGTTCTTCCCCAGTGCCAGCGCCATCGCACTGAGCCGGTCGTCTTCGTCGAGGGGTGTGTAGCCGTGGTGCGGGAAGTGGTCGGGGTAGAGGTGCATGATCTCGTTGCACCAGGAGTGGAAGGTCCTGCCGGTGATCTCTTTCTTGTTGATGTCGCCGGGAGCCGACAGCTTGAGCCGCTCAGCGATCTCCCTGGCCGACTTGCGGGTGAAGGAGAGGATAGCGATACGGTTGGGTTGCACTCCCTTGCGGAGGAGGTAGTCCGCCCGCGCGATGATGGTGCCGGTCTTGCCCGTACCGGCGCCAGCAAGCACCAGCAGGTGCTTCCCCTCAAATTCGGCTGCCATGCGTTGCTGTTCGTTGAGCTGGATCATCTACAAAAGTACATCTTTCCCCGATATTTTCAGAGGCTTGTATGAGAATTGCCGCTATCCCGATTCATCGCTGTTTACTCTGACAAGCCAGCTTCATTAATTTTCCTAAAAGTTAATTCTACCCTTGCGCCTCCTTCCGTTTTATTTGAGATTCTGATGTCAGCATCGTGAAAATCGGCGATGATTTTCATGATGTACAATCCCAATCCTTTCTTGTTGTCGATGTGTTCATCGGCGATAGTGAAGGGTTGGAACAGATTGTTGAACGTTTTTTCTGTGAAGCCCGGACCATTGTCTTCGAATGAAAGGATCAGCCGGCGCGTCTCTTCCCGGCATGCAATGGCAATGGATCCATTCTCGGGCGTATGCTGCACGGCGTTTTCGAAGAGATGGGAGATGCCAATTGTCATCAGTTCTTTGTTACCGGTAATTTTTGAACTTTCTGCACTCCAGTTCAGCTCTACCCTGATATTTTTGTTGTTGACCAGATCACGGTTGGTGATCAGAATGTCATCCATCACATTCCTGAGGTCCATCATCTCCTTGCTGTATTCCTCCGGCATCGTGCGCATCCGGGTGATGATCAGGCTCGACTGGGCAAAATCGTTCAGCCGGTGAGCCGATTCACTCAGCTTCTCGATCAGGGTGAAATATTCGCTGGAAACCAATTGCTCTTTTAAAAAATCGGCGAAGCCAATCACCCCATTCAGAGGGGTGTTGATCTCATGGCTTATCAGGCGAAGGAAAGCATCTTTCGACTCATCCAGTTTCTGAAGCTCACAAAAAGCCGTCTCCAGTTTTTGGTTCGTCTCTTCCAGCTCCCTGGTGCGCTCCCTTACCTTTTCATTCAACAGCTCATTCATCTGCTGTAGGGCTGCCCGCTTCTCCCTGAGCTCAATGTGCGTGGCGATTCTTATCAGTAACTCATCCGCGTGAAAGGGTTTTGTCACATAATCCTGACCCCCGCTTTTGAATCCCTCTACAATTTGCTCTGTCTCTGTATTGGCGGTAAGAAATATTACAGGGAGTTCATCGAACCGTTGCATGCGGCGCATCTCGCGGCACACCTCGAAGCCATTCATCCCCGGCATGTTCACATCGAGTAGCATCAGGTCAAACTCCTCTACACTGCCTTTCAGGATCTCCAGACTCTGTTGTCCATCCATGGCAAATCCGGCATTGTAACCCTGCTGACGCAGGATACTGCCGATCACCCGGATGTTTTCAGTGTTGTCGTCTACAACCAGAATCCTTTTCTTGGCTCTATAACGAATAGAGTGGGTAATCAAATTTGAGTTTGGCAGAAAGAAAGTATATCATGTTAATATAGTTGTGCACATCCCTATATCCTCTAGCTCTTCTTTTGGCCAATTGTATTTTGCTATTAATTCCTTCCAATACGCCATTAGTAACCCTTTTATCAAAATAAGCAGTGATCCCACTCCAATGCGATTTAATCATGGAAACAAACTTTTTGTATGGTTCTATTTTTTGATCCATTGCCATATCACACCAAAACCATAAATATCCTTTAGCTTCTTGTGGGTCGGCAATTGTAAAGACATCCAT
>Ga0334901_1000904_pt1 | contig 35903 bp, 28 predicted proteins | sample GraSluR3_MG_3_FD_207216 | JGI IMG/M metagenome (GOLD analysis project Ga0334901, IMG submission 207216) | Sludge microbial communities from methane-producing bioreactor in Wageningen University, Netherlands - Granular Sludge_15_08-R3 | ecosystem: Engineered > Bioreactor > Anaerobic >... | reverse complement strand
GGTAATGAGTTCCTTTTCCAATGTGTCTAGTTCCTGCTGCAAAGTTGAGCTGAACTGCGTACTTGAGGAATCGGCTGACTGGAGGCTTGGCGGAAGATGAAACGCATGGATTACGTCGTCTCGGCTCAAAATTACCGCCCGCTCGATACAGTTTTCCAATTCTCGGACATTCCCGGGCCAGTGATACATCATTAAGAGATCAATCGCATTACTTGTAATACGTTTGACACTCGCGTGATTTTTGCGATTGTACTTTTCAATGAAGTGATCACACAGAAGAAGAATGTCAGATTTTCGTTCACGAAGCGGGGGAATATGTAAAGGAAATACGTTGAGTCTATAATATAGATCTTCACGAAATCTTCCCTTAAGCATCTCTTCTTCAAGATTCCGGTTGGTTGCTGCAAGAATACGAACATCTATCTTAATGGTCTTTACTCCACCAACCCGTTCAAATTCATGTTCCTGAACAGCTCTCAGTAATTTTACTTGCATGTGTGGCGATAATTCTCCTACCTCATCGAGAAATAGTGTCCCTTGATCTGCAAGTTCAAATCGGCCTTTTCGCATGGCATGAGCTCCAGTAAATGCTCCTTTTTCGTGGCCAAAGAGCTCACTTTCAATAACACCTTCCGGGAGAGCTGCACAGTTCACCTTGATAAATGGTTTCGTTGCACGTCTACTGTTATCGTGAATTTCCTGTGCAACAAGTTCTTTTCCAGTGCCGCTTTCTCCGCGTATCAGAACCGTCGCTTCACTTGCCGAAACTTGTGAAACCAGATTGAATAATTCCTGCATCACCTGGGATCTTCCAATAATGCGTTCAGGTGTCAATTGGTTTTGAAGTTCCTGCAGTAGTCGCTTATTTTCTGCCAGGAGCTGTTCTTTTTCTTCACGTAGCTCTTGGCGAATCTTCACAGCTCGTGCAATCATCGATGCAATCACCGACAGAAGCTTAACATACCACTGGAGTTCATTCTCGGAAACATCAATAAAGGAGACATTGAGTGTTCCAATCGTATGATTATCGCTTCGTACAGGAACGCAGATGAATGAAACTTGTTTTTTTTGCTCGATGAGTGCAGTTTCTGCCCCAGTCTTATTTATGTACCGGCTATCGTGTGAAATGTCGGGAATTACCACTTGAATTCCGGTTTTTACAACTTGTCCGGTTATTCCCTCACCGAGTTGGTACCTACCCCTTTTTTTCTGGTCATCGGTCAGCCCGTGAGCAGATTCAATGAGAATTTCATTAGTGTTTCGGTTGATAAGCGTGATTGCTCCGCGAACGACAGGAGCATGAATTGCAAGGGAGTCGAGTATTGGATGGAGAATTTTTTTCAGATTCTCGGTCTCATCGAGGATTTTGCTGATTTCGCAAAGTATTTGGAGCGCATCAGCTTGTAACATGGGGTACATACTAGTGCAATTTTTTCTATTTTATCAATAGTATATTCCCGCTAAATTACATTATCCTCCACCGAGAAAGTATATTACTCGGAGAATATCTCCGTCGCCGACCTTCCTGAGAGCACAATACTCCTTGGGAATCAAATGATTATTCACAAAAACTGCGTGAGCCGCCTCAATGGATGAATACATTTTAATGCATTCCTCAACTGATGATCCGTATTCCACTGTTAAGGTATGTCCATTAACAGTTATCTCAATACTAATAGTTGTTTTATTCATTACGCTCGTTGGCTCACTCGGAAAAGAAGGATTGGACAAATCGAAGGCTCTTTTGCAGCGATTCTGAAGTATCAGGCTCTATGTAACGCCATATTGATACATCAGGACTGAGTGGATAGGAGGGAGAAACGTAACTCTCTATTACCAACGGCCCGGTATACGGGGATTCGATAATGGTATTGAAAATTTCGGGCCAAGGAAGATGTCCAGAACCGGGATAACCACGTTGATTTTCACTTAGATGGAGAAAACCCAGATGCTTACCAGCTGCAATGATTGCTCCTGATATTGAATCTTCTTCAATATTCATATGGTATGTATCGAGATGAATTTTCACCGAAGGATGATTAATTTCTTCCAACAATTCAAGACCTTGTGATGTAGTGTTTAAGACAGCACTTTCATAACGGTTCAGGCATTCTAAGCAAAGTGAAACTCCAAAATTTTCGGCGTACGTACCCAGCTCATGCAGATTCGTAACCATATGGTTTCGTTCTTCAGTAGTAAGAGGGACCTTTCGTCCCCAAGCAGAGTGAAGAACTCCCTCGAGCGTTGGGCTGCCAAGTTTAGCAGCGATAGAAATACACCGCTTAATATGTTTCATACCTTGTGTTCTGATCGATGCATCTGAACTACATATCTCAGTAGATGGATTCAGCCCTGTACCGCAATACACCTGCATATTGTGTTCTGAAACTGCATGGAGACATCGCTCAGTGGGAAAAATTTCTGAATCCATGATAGGAAGTTCCACAGAGTTGAAACCAATTCTTGCAGCTGTATGGATATGTTCAACTATATCATCGGTCCACTGGGGTGTCCAAAGTGATACATGGATGCCAATAGGTCGAATCTTTCGCATAATCCTTTTCTCCTCTTATCTCTCAGTCTTAAAAAGCTGTTCAATTCCCAGTGAAGATATTTTTACCGGTGATGGTGTTCCATTAGGATCCCAACCACGTTCAGCATAAAGTTCTTTCAATGCTTTCGGAAAGTCTACAGGAGCCTTACCTGCTCTGCCCCCAGAAGTTGAAGATTCGAAGAATCGTTGTGGTAGAGTGTCATCGGCGGAAGTTATTCCATATCTGTTGTTAAGCATACGTTGTATGGTGAATATGCGATCGCCAGCCTCAATGGTCTGATCCACGGTCAGATTCCATCCAGTAATGCTGTTCATACAATCAACCATATCCTGTAGGCTGAAACCTCCCCAAATCATAAACTGACACAAAACGCTTGCATTATAGAAGGCTGTAAAATCTTGATAAACTTTTACAACATGTGCAGCTCCCTCTAGAGTGTCTGGGGCAGGGGAAGTATCGATACCAACTTCTGTTAACAGAGCTCCCATCGTAGATATTTGTGAGTATGCTCTCATGTGACAAGCACCTCTATTCCCTGTAGCATAACTCAAAGACATATTATAATACACACGGGGATCATGGCCGGGCACATCCATTCCCTTCACATGGCAGGCATAGTGTAAACTATCGGGATGAAACAATTTTTGAGCCTCTCTAATTCCTCGAGAAAAGAGGCCTCCAAACCCAGTTTTATTGACTAATTCTTCTAGGAAACTCTTTACTCCAGACGCATTTCCCCATGTAAGATTGTATGCGGGGTAGTAGGTTCCCGTGTGGTTCCGTTCTAAAGCCTCTATGGCAAAGGAGGCACAGCTTCCTGCTGAAATTGTATCAATACCCATTCGGTTACAAAAATCGTTTAGATGAATAACTTGTTCGAGGTCATCGATTAAACAGTTACTACCAAGGAGTGCAACCGTTTCATATTCGGGAGCAGGGCCAACATATGGTTTTCCTGAGGGTAGAACAGTATGAGAAGATCTATGGCATGCCACAGGACAATAGGAGCAAGGATGAAGTTTTGGTTGTAGCATCTCGTTATAGGTATCAAGTCCAAGGTTTTTTGCCTTTTCTGTCCAACCATCTATGCTCCAGTTTTTTACTGGTAAATTTCCAGCACCCGCTCCTGGGACTAGACCTCCAATTGTCCCCTCTGCTCGTAGACCAGCTGCTGCAGCACCGACAGATTTTCTGTACGACTTTTCTTTTTCAGCTAATGATTTCGGATCTGCTGCTTCGGGCAGATCAGAGCCTTCAACTACAACTGCCTTTAGCATTTTACTACCCATTACAGCACCAGCTCCACCACGACCTGCGGCTGAATATCCATCGATGTAAATACAAGCAAAAGCAATTTCTTTTTCACCGGCAGGTCCGATAACCGCTACTGCAGCTTTGGGGTGGCGTTCGTGTAATATGGTTGTTGATTCTATGCTATCAAGTCCCCACAACTCTGAAGCTGGAAGTAATGTTGCTTCACCATCACACACATAAAGATATTGTGGTTCCTGAGCACGACCTGTGATATTCAAACAGTCAAAACCTGTTTTTTTTAGAAGATGTCCAAAGGTTGCTCCTGCAGCAGTATCGAGAAATCCATGTGTAAGCGGTGACCTTGTTACAATAGAGAACTTTGCTGATCCAGGAAGTTTCGAACTCTGAAATGGTCCAGTGGTAAACAAAAGTATGTTATTCGGGTCGAGCGGTTTGCATTCAGCAGGAACTTCTCTCATGAGGTAGTATGCCCCAAGACCAGCGCCACCAATGAGTTTTTTGCTTACAGACTCCGGAATCTTTTCATTCATACAAATTCCAGTAGACAGATTAATCCGAAGCGTTCTATTCCATAATCCATTAGCCATGAATATTTTCCTCCTCTAATTTTCACGCACGATGGGGAGGGTTTGTGCCCCATGAGGCATGACAACAATGCTTCGATTCCCATTTTTTATAACTAATTCTTCTAATGTTTTCGTGTCCTTTAAAGGAATCATGCCAGCTTTACGAACCTCTTCACTCGGGAGTGATGAGTACAAATAAACGGTATGAGTTTTAATAATTCTCATTGCCATATAGACTGCTAATCCATCCATTCTGAAGTTTTTGCAGAGTCGTTGAGCCACTTCAGGAGGTGAAAGAGCAAACCATTTCAATAAGGTTTCGTCTATTTCCCATCCATGGGCACATTGTGCAATGATTACAATTTGTCCTTTTTCTTCACATGCGATTGACGAATTAGTGAGGACCTTCATACACTGATAAAAAGAAAAATCAGAGGGGAACCCCCCAGCAGATGCAACGACGAAGGGGAATTTCTGATCAATGTGAACACTATTGATAGAATCAACATATCGACAGCATGCTTGCCATGCATAATCAACACTTCCCGCTGCAGCAAAAGAAATATATTTATCTTGCCCGAGGACAACATTTAGACAATAAATTGAACGATTAATTTTCGTGCAACTGGAACGTATATGGTTCTGAACTGGGTTGTCTTGAATAGACCCTGGGTATATGGCCGGATTTTTTTCACCATTCAGAAAGAATAAGCGATGATTTTCTAAGATTGACTTTCTTCCCGCTACTCCTGGAAGCAAACTTTTATAACCTCCAGAGAAACCTGCCATTGGATGGTATGTTACAGCACCTGTAAGAATAATGAGATCCGCTGCCATTACAGTTGCGTTAAGTTGAATATTTCCAACATCAATAAGGTTACCATCTGGATTATGGTTTTCTAAAGTAATCTTTGGTGAATAGTGACCGCCAGTAATTTCATCAATTTCAAGTTGAGTTGCTGGTCTATGCAATCCAAGTGCAATTACAATATTAATACGCTCTTCTGGGAATCCGAGTTGTCGTAATTTTTCTAGAATTATTTTCGTACAGATTTGTGAACCGGTAGGGCGGGAATAATCGGATACGATAATAGCGATGAATTTTGCTCGCAGTACAGCCTCTTGTAAGGAAATATCGGCGTGATTACAGGCATTTCTAACAGTTTCTTCTTCGTTCTCTAATTGCGTATGTACATGTGAATCAAGAATTTCTGATTGTATCTGTTCAGGAAATGAGGCAGTAATCGTTTCTGTACCATAGTTGAATATTTGTTTCATCATAGGCTCTCATGTCTTGACTCTTGCCAACAGGCGAAATTATCAATTTTTTGCATGATAGACTTCTGCTTGTCGATTGAGTGAGAAACTAAAGTGCACAACTCCGAAGCTAATTCAGCACATGTTGGTGTTGGGTTAACTTTCTCGCTTTGACTTAGAAGGCTTTTGGGGAAGGCTTGTACTCCTTTGAGAGCTCCTCCTATTGCTCCAGTTATAGCCGCTGAGCTATCATTGTCTCGCCCAAATCCAACAGCTCCTACGATTGCTTCATAAGGGTTCCCATCGGTACAGGCGAGCATTCCAACAGCGATTGCAAGTGATTCTGCTGCATCTGCAAAGAATTCCTGAACTACGGCAGCATGAAGATCCTTTTGAATCGATTTGCAATCATGGTGACGGGTCCCAAGTTCCCATGCTTTTTGTACCAGGTGTTCACTTTTTAATGCAACATGTGCATAAAGATGCCAGTCTTTCCACAACGATCCTTCCTGATGGGAACGAAAACGCTCAGCAGCGGTGAGTGAGTCGGAAACAACTTGTTCAATGCTAATATTGGGAATGCAAGCAGCTGAAATCATTGCTGCGGCAAGTGCTGTCGCATTTCTTGCATATCCTGTAACAAAAAACAGTGCTGAAAATGTGTTTGCGTATGCTGAATCAGGATCGCACGGAGTAATCAATCCTAATGGAGCAATGCCCATAATTCCTCCGTTTGTCGGCTGACCGCCAAAAACCTCTTTACTTGTACCATAGAGGGCTTTGTAACAGTATTCCTCAAGGAAGCCCTTCTCAAGGATTGATTCTGTAGTAAAATATCGTTGAAGAAGTACACGAGCAATATCACCAGCGAGTGGAGGGCCTTTAGCCACAAAGCAAGCTTCACATAGGAACTTCATCATACGAGCATCATCTGTATAACTTCCCGGTTTTTGGCTAAATGCGTAATGGTAATCTGGAGCCTTTTCGTATGGAAGAAATGTTTTCACACTTCCAAAACGGGTTTCAATATCTTGGCTTTCCCATCCTTCCACAGGAGCCCCTAATGCATCCCCTATTGCTAAGCCTACAAGAGAGCCGTAAATGGTTTCATAGAGCGATTTCTGTTGTTGCATAGTTACCCCTTAAAGTGCTGAGCGTATGGCTGCCATCGTTGAAAAGGTGTTACCGAAAGATTGAGCCAGAATGCCAGTTCGCGATACACCGCTTCGAGGTGACCACGGGCTACCGGGTAGTGGTGTTCAAATCCTAGTAATGTGATGGTTTCTAGGATATCTCTTGCCTGTAGAGGAGTCTTATCGCTTGTGAATTTGCTAAACCAGCCTCCACTACCAGGATAGGGTGATGAAGGGCCAGCCACGACTTCTGCCTCAAATGTAAGTAAGGAAGAGAGAGAATCATTAAATCGCATGACTGTGACTGGTCCGTATGCAAAATGAATATCGCTTGAAAGTCCTGTTTTATTCTCACCTGCCGGTTTTCGTCGATTTAATGTGTGATGATAGTCGATTGTTTGTCCATCTGCATCAGCCCAAGAGACAGGTCCAGGTCCGCAATGCCACATTTGTAGAGAATCAGACTCTGCATCGTAGGCAACGAGATCGTTCATCGTCGTTGGGAAACTTGATGCCAGATAACCCGCGTACATACTTAAGGTGCCAATTACATCACCTTCACATCCCGCACAGATTCCTTCATCATTTAAATCTGCAACAGCTACACACGGAGCAATGGAAAGGTCACTTTGAAATTCAGGCCAACACCGAACTGACACCGAGTCCAGTGCATGTTCTTCACGTAACATATGAATAGCTCGGATAATTTTTCCTGTTTCCAACAACCAGTGAGGTGTTACTTGTATTTTTTTTGCCTTTGAGGCAATTCGTTCTGCCTCTATTTTTGCCTCTTTGTCAGGGACCCCTTTTATTCTTTCGATTACTTCCTCAATGGGGAATTTTATAATCTGTGCCCCTATTCGTTCAGTAATTTTTTCTGTGTTGAATGTTAGATTTTCAAAAGTAGGAACGGTTTCTCCGAGCTGTCCTATTCGTACACCTGCTAAATTAACTCTTGTATATTGGGCCGTGATAGTGGTCTCGAAGGGCACGAGGAAATCTGGGTCATCAGGCCAGCCATGAAACCAGACACATTTTGCTTCTGGGTGATCTCTCATATATTCTTTGCGAAATAGAGAGATTGCCAAGTTAATTCCAGTAAAAGAATTCAGTGATATTTCCCCACTGAATGATGGTTCATTGATGCTCCAAAATCCAATCGAATCACATAAGGGGAATAATGGAAGAGTGAGATCTCCCATGGCTAACGATGCTGCTTGGATTATGAGAAAATCTACGGAAGGAATTTGTTCTTCAAACCAATGTTGTGCTCGATGTGCCTCTTCCAGTGTTTCAACTAATTCCGGATAACAGAGAAACTGAATTCGTGTGTCTTTATCGTATGCTGATAGGAGAGCCTTCTGTGCACGTTCACGTATATGTAATGGGCGGGCTTCAAAATTTCCCATACCAATCGAAACAAGACCTACTATCAATTTTCTCATCATTATTCCTCTTTTATGTTTTGTGAATTAACCAGATTTTTTCAGCGGGTATGGTAAAACAGGCCAATTCTCCCTCCTGATACCCTGCAATTTCATGTGGGTCACCAATGATATCCCATTCATTCCCATCAACTGTTATACGGTATCGGATGTAGGTTCCCATGTAGATTACTTTATCTATCTTCACCGTTAGGGAATTACATTCAGATTTGCACAAAGATATTGATTCTGGACGAATCACCATTCGAACTTCTGTTCCGTCAATAGCTAAGTTAGCGTCGACAATTGATTGATTGAATTTAAAATCACCGACGGCAGTCTTTATCATATCACCTTGAACCACTCCATCGAGCCTATTGCGGTTTCCAAAAAATGCTGCGATTCGATCGGTTCGGGGTTTTTCATAAAATTCTTTGGGAGGAGCATATTGCTGAAGTTCACCGTCAAACATAAGCGCAATCCGGTCTGCAAGCAAGACTGCTTCTTCTTGGTCATGGGTAACAAAGACCGTGGTCAGGCCAAATTCTCTATGAATTGTCAGAATCATTTCTCGCATATCATCCCGAAGATGGGCATCCAAGTTTGAGAGTGGCTCATCAAGCAGTAAAATTTTCGGCCGTACAATTAGTGCACGTGCCAGAGCGATTCTTTGTTTTTGTCCACCCGAAAGCTGTGCTGGTTTTCTTTTCTCGAATCCTTCAAGTTGGACGAGTTTCAACATCTCTTTTACTCTTTGAGCTATTTGTTCTTTTGGAATTTTTCGCATCCTAAGACCAAATCCTATATTGTCCTCAACGTTCATATAGGGAAATAAAAGATAATTCTGATACACCATCACGACCTCTCGTTTTTCTGGTCGAATAGTGTTTACCCGATTTTCATCGAACATAACATCACCTGAAGTAACATCATGTAAACCTGCTATCATTTTCAAGGTGGTAGTTTTACCACAACCTGATGGGCCGAGTAGGGCTACTAATTCACCTGATTTAATTTCCAGGTTGAGGTCTTTTACCGCAGCCTCAGAGGCTCCGTCGTAGACTTTGCACAGTTGTTTTAGTGTAATATTGGTCATATGCTTCCGAAGCCTCCCATGCCACTTGATTTACCTGATAAGAATTTTGATGTTACAAAAAGGATTATGATTGCCGGCAGAACAAATACGATGCTCAATGCAGAGGCGATTGAATTATCTCCAGAGCCGGTGAATGAGAATAGAAGTATTGGAAGTGTAATAACTCTTCCTCCTCCAACGAGAATGGTAAGAATGTATTGACCCCAAGAAATGAGGAATGTAAACATTGATCCAGTCACAATACCGGGGAATACCGCAGGTAGTGTAATGAAGAGAAATGTTTTCGCTTTATTTGCACCGAGTATGCGGGCTTGTTCTTCGAATTCAGGATCGTAGTTTGCAAATACCCCAGAAAGGGAAACTATCATGTAGGGTAGTGTTGGGATAAGGTGTGCAATAATGACTCCAGTCATAGTATCGGCAACACCCATACGTATGAAGATTACTTGGATTCCAATGGTCGCTGCAAGTGGAGGAACTATTGCAGGAGCAAGAATTATCAACTCAACTAACCATTTTAATTTGAATTTATACATGCCCAGTGCCTTTCCTGCCGGCAGTCCTATTACCACTCCAATAATCGTAACTACTGAAGAGATGATAAGACTATTGAAGAAGGCTCTGGTTACTTTTGTACTTGGGTTTCCTACATATTCCCAAGCTCGCATGCTGAACTCTGTTGGAACCATTTCCGGGAAATACCATCGATGTGATATTGACCAGACCAGCTGTGGAATCATTGGAAGTATTACCCCAACGACAATGCCCAGAAGGATAATATTACGGATGGGGTTTCTATGAAGGATTCGGGGTTCTCGTTTTTGCAGTTTAGTCATTAGTCATTCCTCCCAGATATCGTCTTCACAATCTTTTTATAGACCAATACCAAAATGCTTATAAATACAGCGATGAAAACAAACATGGCCATAGCTTCTGGCCTAGAATTAAGATCGGTATCTTCATAGAGTCTATAGGCGAGAACCGAAAGTACCGCGGGGTAAGGTTTACCTAGGAGATATGGTACCTCATAGGAACCAAATACAAAGGCAAAACAGATGATTGAAGCGGGTAGAATTCCAGGAATAATCAGAGGAAGTAATACATGACGGAAAGTTTGCCATCCATTGGCTCCAAGTGATCGTGCAAGTTCCTCGAAATCATTTCCGGAAGATTGCAGTACTGATAGTACAATCAGACCGACAAAGGGGATTTGTTTCCACAGGTAGACGAGCACAATACCTATTCCCAAATCATCATATACAAGTATGGGGAAATCGGATTGTGATTTAATAAACCCGAAGGCGTGAGCTACTCGAGAGAAATACCCACTTTGACTGAATAGCAGCATAATGCCGATTGCGATTACAAGGTGAGGAATAGTGATTGGAAATTGATACAGAAAATTAACTATGCGCTTGCCAATAAATGTCTTTCGTAGTGCTAAAGCTGTAATTATTGCAAACACAATAGTAAGGAAGGTTGTAATTACAGAAAGGCCAAAGGTGAGAGCCAGGGAACCGAGGAATTGCGAGTCGGTGAACATAGACTTATAGGCATCCAGTGAAAAATCGTTTAATCCGATAACGGGCATATAACTGACACTTTGTAATAGGCCGAGCATTAATCCTCCAAGGAATAATGCAATAATAACGAGTAGGGCTGGTGCCAGCATGAGTAATAAAGATAATCGTTTCATACACGCTCCTTGGCAAGACCTGTGCCAGCATCACGATTCATAACTAAAGGAGCTTTTTCCCATGCTTCATATAACACATTGTAGAATAAATCGATGTCCGTAATGTGATCCGGAACGTTTATTTCTGGACCAACAGTATTTGAGATTTTGAGAGTTCCCGTTTTAAAATCTTCAACGGTACTTGCTAAATGCACATGGTTGGAGTGAAATAGTTCAGGATACGATAGATAGACAGCAGGAAGAAGATCCCATAGATAATCAACAGGCTCATACAGGCTATCAATATTTGACAGTAGATAATCCTGAATTATATGAAATTGTGAACGATCGATTGGATATAGGCGGTGGAGTTCTTTAAGTCCGAAGGGAGCTTGAAAACAGATGTGAGCATCAAATATGGTAACAGGACAAGAAGCTGAGAGTACTGAAAGCGTAGCTTCGGGGTCATGAGAAAAATTCACTTCAGGAATTTTATTCCACCCTTTATATGGCAGAGGATATCGGTACCCTCCCATGATTGAGATTCCAGCTAAGTTAGAAAAGAACGAATGGTCATCACTCTGTGCCTGATACAGGTTACGCATACTTCCAATTGCAAGGATCTGAACTTTTCCTGGGTAGGTTGCTGCTGATTTAGAGAGAAACTTTGATGCTTCTGATGGTTTATTCTGATCCTGGCAGCTTCCCTTGTACACAGGAATTTCAGGCTGTACACTATGTGCAACCAACCAACACGTAGCATCGTATACTGTATCGGCATTCCCGTTTCCAAATGTTGTTGTAATTCCTAGTATTCGAATATCAGACCTTCCCATGAGATATAAAAGCGTCTGTCCATCATCAACGGGACGCCCGGGAACTCCGAATGTGTTGTCGCAGTCGACTATAACTAGTTTTGTGCACATTGCGTACTCCTGTTACTCTAGATGTCCAATGAATGACTATTGTCTCAAAACAGCAGGCAGGTCTTTCTTTGGCCTGCCTGCTAAAGGTCATTCCTTCTGGTAGGCAAAAAGCCTTACTGCTGCAAAATTTTCTCTGTCCAATCTTGCTCAATTCTCATGAGCCAATCAGACATCATTTCTGGAAGTGTATGGTTACTTAATTCATCTCCTGGAAGTACTGCAGCTCCCATGTCAATGGCGTCAATTTTTGCTTGCCATTCTGCTGGGAGTTTTTCAATATTTACAATGAGAGGCCAAGATTTTCGAATCACAGCCATGCTATATTGTACTTCAGGGTCAAGCATTTCATTAGCTGCAACCATCGCGGCTGCTTTACTGGAAGAATTGTATGGGATTGCTAAATAATTAGAATTTGCGATAGTACCTTCATCAAATACATAGGTCCGAACAGTTTTTGGGAATTGTCCTGTCTCAATTTTAGCTGCGGCATCACCAGGTCCATAGTTGAAATTCAATAGAACTTCACCGTTTGCAAATAAGTCATTCAGCTTTGCCAAACTTTCCGGATATGTAGTGCCTTGTCGCCACATATATGGTTTGAGTTCGTTAAGAAGCGCAAAGAATTTGTTAGCCACTTCGGTATACTTTGCTTCATCAAATTCACCCATCAGACCATCTGTACCACCGTTTGCATAGTAGAATAAGTGACGAATGAAAGCGGATCCTGTGAAATCCGGTAATGCAGGATACGTAAACTTCCCTGGATTTGCCTTAACCCATTTTATAAGTGCATCTACTGTTTTAGGGGGATTAGGTAACCGTGCTGAGTCATAGATCATTACCATCTGTGCTGAACCATATGGCGACTCATATCCTTCAACGGGATATCCAAAGTCATAAGCAATTGCCTTGTCTTCCATGTTTACATACTCAGTGTTTGGCAATTTATCGGCGTATGGTCCAAATAACAGATCTCCTTGACGCATTGTTTTGAAATTTTCACCATTAACCCATACGAGATCTACTGATCCACCGGTGTGCTTTCCAGCTTGTTTTTCACCAAGAACTTTGTTGATGTACACCTGAGGTCCCGTAACGGGTACCATCTCCAACGTGATATCGTATTTCTGCTTCAATTGGTCAGCATAAAATCCACTTATCCAGTTGTTGATGACATCTGAACCACCCCACATGTAGTGATACACAGTCTGTCCTTTTGCCTCCGCGACAATTTCTTCCCAGGTCATGTCCTGATACCTTTGTTCGAATGGAACCTGGGCTTCCTTCTGAGCTCCTGCCCAGAGTATGCTGCTCGTGGCTATCACCAGAACCAGCATTATGATTAGCATTTTTTTCATGTTCAAAACCTCCTTAAACATGTTAATACTCACAACTTTCGCCATGTTTTCTCTCTATCACACTCTTTGTGCCAAGCTTCAAATAGTATATCCATGAACCTTTCATAATCTTGGATATGGGTTGGAAGAACAACTTGAATACCGTCGGTGGAGTCGCTTTCTGGTAAAAGGCCATGACGTAAATCCTCTAGGGTTGGACGTATCCAAACCTTAGGAGAGTCAAATAGTTCTGGGTAGCTTATATAGACTGGAATTAAAAGGTCCCAGAGGTAGAAAGCATCAATGTTGAAAGCACCTGAAAATGTTTCATGCCAATCAGTAATAAGCTTGATTCTATCTGAATCCCAACTTGGAAGACGGGAAAAGTCTTTTTTCTTAAAAGGTGCATCCAAGCAGACCTGCCCTGTCATGAAAACAAGTGGTACACCGCTATAGATTACCGAATATGTTGCTTCAGGATCGCAAGCAAAATTTAATTCATTAAGATGAACTCCCGCAAGATATAATTCCTCAGTATATCCACCCATACACACAATACTTTTTATGTTTTTAAAGAATGAAGGATCATAGAGAGAGGCTTTATAGAGATTTGACACAGGTCCAGCTGCAAATATGGTGATTTCACCAGGATATTTTGCTGCTTGTTCTGCAAGAAATCGTGCTGCAGGAGTAATGCTGTTCTCTTGGGTTTCTTCATTTTTGTATCGTATTCCACTTGCCCGATCTACGTTTATACGTGGGTTTTGTCCGTGGTAGGTTTCACCATCGAAACGAGGAATATCGGTACGATTTAAATCTTCAAGCATACGTTGCGTACATGCTGCAACATTGGTATGGGTACTGTTGCCGAAGGTGTTGGTAATTCCTAGTAAATCAATATCATCTCTACCGAGCAGATAGAGTAGTAATAGTCCGTCATCTACTTCCCAGTTTGGTAATCCCATGGTGTTGTCACAATCAAGAATTACCCTATGCTTTTGCATATATACACCTCCATCATTACTAATCGGTCGACTGTCAATCGATTCAGGTGGTGGACAATTTCGAGTATATGGGCAACTATTGCAGTTGTCAACAAAACCATACACTCCGGTCAGTACCACCTATATCCTTACACGATTATTTCATTGAAACTGCCTGCATAGCTGCATGGATGATTGAATCTGCAGTAAGACCCATTGCAGCTCGTACTTCTCCTTCAGCTCCGAATACACTAAAAGAATCCTGCAATCCAACTCGAATTACCGGTACAGGATGGGCCGATGTAACACAACCGGCGACGGCCTCCCCAAGTCCTCCGAAAATGGTATGTTCTTCTGCTGTAACTATGGCACCTGTCTCTTTTGCTGCGGCAAGTACACACTCGGTGTCCAAGGGTTTTATTGTGTGCATATTCACCACTCTTGCGGAAATCCCTTGTTCTTCAAGTCTCTGGGCTGCAATTAATGCTTCATTCACCATTACTCCATAAGCAATGATAGTAACGTCAGAACCTGGAACTAGTGTATGTGCTTTACCAATGATAAATTCATAGTTATCGGTATTCACTGAAGACATAGCACCACGCCCCATACGGAGATATACCGGTCCAGGATAGCGAATAACTGCTTCAACAGCTTTCACCGTCTCAACAGAATCACTCGGTGCCACTACGGTCATGTTGGCAAAACTTCTCATGATTGCAACATCTTCAGTTGAATGGTGAGTTGTTCCTGCATCGGCCATAGACAACCCAGTATGTGTTGCCATGAGTTTTACATTGAGATTTTGGTAGCAAATATCGGTTCGTACTTGTTCACATGCACGTAAAGAGAGGAGAAATCCATAAGCTGTGGCTACTGCAATTTTCCCCCGAAGAGCAAATCCTGCCGCAGCACTTACCATTTCTTGCTCAGCAATTCCAAAATTAAATGTTCGATCAGGAAATCTTTTTGCAAAGGCTGCTGCTCGTGTAGATCCAATTGCATCAGCACCGAGAAGTACGAGATTAGGGAATTTTTCTCCTACTTCTGCCAAAGCAGTTCCAAACGCTTCCCGAGCAGACATTTTTTCTACATCGGCCATACTTAATCCGCTTTTAGCCATTGGAGACACCTCCTAAATCTTTTCGTGCCTGTGCTAACTGTTCCTCATTTAGAAAACCATAGTGCCAGTGGTAATCACCTTCTATAGAGGGCACCCCCTTTCCTTTAAGAGTATCAGCGATAATTACTGTGGGTTTTCCAGACGGATGAGGGCCTTCGAGGGCCTCAACTACACTTGCCATGTCATTACCGTCAATACGGATTACATTCCATCCAAAAGACTTCCATTTATCTTCGATTGGCTCAACGGAGACAATTGAGTTGATTGGCCCATCCATTGAGCATTTGTTGTAATCTACTATAGCAATAAGATTGTCCAAACGATGTTGTGCTGCTCCCATCGCTGCTTCCCAAACGGTGCCCTCATGTGTTTCTCCATCTCCCATAAGGCAGTACACGTTACTTTGCAGATTATCTAATCGTAATGAAAGTGCAATACCCACAGACATGGGGAGTCCATGACCCAAACTTCCTGTACTAGCCTCACACCCAATTATCTTATTTTTATCTGGGTGAATACCGAAGGGGCTCCCTAACTTATTAAATGTGTCTAAAAGAGCATCCTCGAAATATCCTCGAGCAGCAAGCACCGATACATATCCAGCTGCCTTATGGCCTGCAGAGAGAATGAACCAATCTCGAAGTGGGTCGTCGGGTTGATTAGGGTCAATATTCATTATGCGAAAGTATAGGGCTGTCATTATGTCCATTGCAGACAAAGATCCACCAATATGTCCTCCTCCAGCAGTATCAATCATTTCAATGGTGCGGAGTCTTATTTGTGCAGCTTTTTTTTGAAGTTCTTCAATGGTTAACTTCATGTTAATCTCCTTTTTACCGGTTCTAAAGCTCTCATGTACTCTCATGCTCGGCATTCCAAGCCTGAATCAATGGCATGAGCATGAGTCCGTTTCTCATAAGTTCTAACGGATAAATTTCTTGCGGGAAGATGTTGCCAAGATTAACATTTGGTCCAAGCTGTAGTATGAGTGCTTGCTCTTGTAGACGAAGTGGAGCCTCCCAGATTAGTTTGTTTACATCTTTTATTCCATGAATGATTTCGTCGAGTTCAGCTTGATTGACATTTCCTTTCTCATCAAAAATCCCAACATCCATGCCTGAAGCTTTTCCTTCAATGATAACGTAATCAGCACCTGCTTCAAGATCTTTGTGTATTTGTTCGACGATTCCCGGTGCTTTTATATTCTCGGATGGAAGTTTTTTTCCTACTTCAGTTGCTACTTTGAGCCCGACATCTTTTGCCTTCCGAATACAATCTAACCGGATAGAATCATCGAGAGGGAGATGTCCATCAGCAATTTCTACGACGTCGAATCCTAGATCAACCAGTCTTCTTAGGTAGGAATCAAATCGATTTTTCCAAAGAGCCACTTCAAAATGAGAACCTCCAGCTTCTACGTGTATCTGTTTTTCGTGGTAAATCTCAATTTTTTTCCTGAGTACACGTTCCGGATACAGTGCAGCTGTTCCTGATGATATTTTCATGATATCTATGTAACGCCATGCAAAATCTATAAGATCCTGTGTTTCGGCAATTCCGGATCCCATATCTATTACCATGGTTAGGCCGGAGTTTCGAGGAGGATCTGTGCGTCCCGATGAGACCATAGGGTAGGTGTCTTGCATCCCTCGGTATTCAATTTTCATTTATAATTCCTCCTAAATATTTTTTCCTTCAGAAAATGATAAGTCTCAAAATTTTATACGATATTCATTAGACACATATGTGGATTTGCCAGTGATTTCCATACAGCCTCAATACGGGTTGATTTGGTGAACTGACGAGCAAATTCACTTCGGCGTTGTTGTGACTCCAAGGTATCCAGCGAGGGGGTGAAATAGATTCCGTATACATATGATTGTGTGCTGGTTTTTTCACAAAGATTTTCAAAAATCTTGCTTTCGAGCGAATTCTGTTTGACTTTAAATTGTTCAGGTACTTTACGATCTGATTCAATCTTCGGGAAAATAATTGTTAATGCTGGATCAACAATTTTTTCTTGTGGATATGCGAAGGCAGTTAAATCTACGGAACGATACGAATGCCAGATATTAGCCGTAGGCAACTCTGGAATCTCTAGTTTTTGGATAAGATTAGGGAAATCTTCTACTAGATTTCCTACTCGACAATTCTGAATAAGAGATCCTTTATGAAAGATTGTTTTACCGTTCTGAATAGAAATATGTGTGAGTTCTGTACCAAAAACTTGAAAATTTTGCTCCAGTGCTGCCAGGAGAACAGTTGATTTTCCTGCACCGGATCCTCCGAGGACTAAATAGAGACGATTTGAAGATGGGTCAAAAAAAGAAGTTGAGTGAAATGAAAATATTCCATGGTACTCAAGTATAGAAATAATGTATTTGGAAAGAATCCCCATGTTACCAAAAATTGATTCCCTTTTATCTGAAATTTCTTGTTCAAGTTTGGTAATTGGGCCAGATATCATCATGAGATTATTGTCTGTCTTAATTGAAAATGGTGCAGCTGGGTAGTCATTGATAATTATGTAGGCATGATGATTTTCGGTAAAAGGAATATCGACTATGTGACGAAAGTTTGATAACAGTGAATGGAGTTGGCTTTTGCTACTGAAGTATTCATTATCTGAAACACCGCTATTTGTGTTTGAAATAATACCAAATTCTATACCAAGCACTGAAAAAGCTCTCGTACAGGATTTCTGATTCATAGTTTTTATCCCTTGAACTTCCATTATTTCCATAAAGTCGCCGGTCGACTTTATCCTTTAACGATAGTCTAGGTCACGTTCTTGGACCTGTCAAGGACATTTTTTGATTCGATAAAGTAAGGGGTGAAGGCAAAGATTGGGGCTTGCAATCTCTATAGGCTCTACGTATTATTAAAGCACTTTGGTATAGAGTCGACTCTATACCGCTTTTGCCCCGCGATAAGGAGATGCATACAATGGAGATTATTTCTCTTTCCGATTTTGATCGGCTTCCTTTACATAAATTGGTATATGAAAAACTTCGAGATTTAATTTTAACAGGGGGAATTCTCCCAGGGGAGAAACTTGTTGAGAACGATATTTCGAGACAATTGAAAATTAGTAAAACACCAATTCGGGAAGCTATACGAGAGCTTTCACAAGAAGGGTTGCTCATACATACTACTAGACGTGGTATTAGAGTTATAGATTTTACAGAAAAAGATGTAGATGAAATCATCTTTCTTCGTGCTGAACTGGAGCGAATTGGGGTAGAAAAAGCTTGCGGTAATTTAGATGACTCAGATTTTATGCATATCGATTCCACATTGCAACAGTTAGCCGTATATGAACAATCAAGAGATTATGCAGCAATGGCTAAAGCTGATATGGAATTTCATGAACACATCATGGGAAAAAGCGATAATACTCGATTAGTAAAAGCCTGGAAGACGATAGCCTCACAAATGTTAGTCTTACTTAACTCAATTGATTTCTATGCATTATCTTCTGATTATGCTCATAAGAACCATAGAGAAATTCTTAATCTATTGAAAGAATCGAAGGCTACAGAAGTCTCTCAGGTTATTAAAGATCATATTCTCACAAGTAGGGTATTGATTCTCCAGAAAATGGCAAAACAGAAAAACGTGAAAGAGTTGTAGTTCTCCAGTCATATACTAATTTTTAATTTTCAGGTGCTGGCTGGGTCTACTTTAAGTTGATGTGGTTGTAACGAGCGATATGAGAAAGGGGTGATGCATGAACCAATCCAAAACCAGATTCAAAGCAATGGTATGTATGATATTTTCAATTTTCGCCCTTTCCGGGTGTGCGTCGAGTCAGTATGTTGGAGATCCTCTTGATACGGTAGATTCCTTGAATCTAAACCAATATCTCGGTCGATGGTATGAGATTGCACGCTATCAGAAGAGATTTGAGAAAAACATTGTTGGTGCGACGGCAGAATACTCGCTTCGCGATGATGGACGTATTGGAGTAGTGAATAGTGGATTTAAGAAATCTTTGGATGGAAAGTACACATCTGTGAAGGCAGTTGCGTGGCGATCCGATGATGCAATCCCAGGTGCATTGAAGGTCAAATTCTTTGGATTATTCACCTCTGACTATTTGGTGTTTGGACTTGATGATGAGTACAAATGGGCCCTTGTTGGTAATAACGAGCGTGATTCGCTGTGGTTCCTCTCTCGTAGCCATGAGGTGTCAGAAGAAATTATGACAACAATGCAGTCAATTGCAATTGAGGAGGGATATGATTTATCTGAGCTCTATCTCGTCCCACAAAAAGAACGGTGATTAATCGGTAGTTTTCGCTGAGCGATTAAGAAAAAGAATATGTATATGATGTAGCGAAGGATGCCACTTAAACGGTATGAAACACCATAAAAGCAACATCCCACGAATACATCGGGAAATTTTCTAAGTAAATACTATCTGTTCACATAATAGAGGAAGCCTATAGCTCCTCCAAAATCAGGTTCAATAGTATTTGAGTTAATGAGAATTCCAGGGGTAAATTTTAAGAAGAATTCTATTGGTGCTCTCATAAGATAATAGGAGATACCAATGGGAACATTGATTGAAAAATTATTGATTGCCGATCCAAAGGTCATTGCCCCGGTAATACCAAAGTTCAGATAGAAGGGGAGTCTGTCGATAGTGAAACTATCTAAATCATATTGAACACCAGCTTCAATGGCCCCATTATCCCGGATACTATATCCGAATGTACCCACAAGTCGAAAATCGCCCATTCCGTATTTAAGAGCTAACCCAGAGACTGGGTATCCTCCGGTGAGTCCTATGCCGAACCCATCTGCTCTATCATATTGTGCTGCAGTCACTACGGACAAACTCATCGCAATGATAAGGATAGTAAAGAGAAATTTCTTCATAATTTTTTCCTTTTGGATGTACAGATTATGTATCATCTCGAGATACTTCTCATAGTACAGTATATTTAATATATGTAATATGGTTGACAGTGCCTATATGAGAAAATCTATACAAAATATATAATTAGGGCAAATTTTTCGCTTTGATGTAATCAGTATTTTCTACACCCTCTTTCAGGCATATGAAAAGTTCAGACCCAAGCAGAAAGAGACAAAGTCTTTCATTAAGCTTTAGAAGTGAAGTGGATATCCTATACTAGGATTTTAGGTTCAGTTTGCACTTCGGATTTTGGTTTTTCTCATATCGAGGAGTAGATTACTTTATTATATTTCCCCTTCACCGTCAGCAAAAGCATGCAATCCGAAAGTAACATTTGTACTATAAGAACTAGCCAGATACCTACTCATTCTCTTGTGACCCTAAGTGTATTGAATCAGGTCATATACGATCAGATATTGCTTTACGAGTAGAATCTGACAATGTATGCTGCAGATATGGACTGGGAAAGAGAAGTTCGTTTTGCCGCATTTAAATATCTCGCTGATCTTGAAAGGTTTAACTCAGTAATTCCTGGTAGAGTTCTTGCTGAGGGTTTCATGTGGCAGGGTAAGCGAATTACTCTTAAAGGCCAAACAGGTATTTGGACACCAAGCGGTTTCGCCTGTCCAATATCTATCACCTCAAGAACCAAAGGTCCTTATAATCTCGATGGAATTGGGAAGGATGGTACTATCATTTATGCATACCGGGGTACAGATCCTAATCAACGAGATAATAGGCATATGAGACAAGCTTTTGAGACGAGAACTCCACTCATTTTTTTTAAAGAGGTCTATACACATCATTACCAAGCTATTTGGCCAGTACTCATTATCGAAGATTATCCAGAACAATTATATGTACGAGCAGTGATAGAGCCTGCTGCTTATCGTGGTACATATCAGAACTACTCTGTGGATGATTTTCAGTTATCTTCAGAGGATGTAAGGCGATATGCGATGGTAGAAACGCGTCACAGACTTCACCAAAATGCATTCCGTGAATTAGTGATTCATGCGTATGATGAAAGATGTGCTCTGTGTAATCTACATCATCGTCAGCTTTTAGATGCAGCACATATAATTCCAGATGCAAATGATGAGGGAGTCCCCACAGTCACAAATGGACTTTCCCTCTGTAAAATCCATCATGCTGCATTTGATCATAATTTTATTGGGATTGACTCCAACTATACTGTGCATGTTAGTGAGGAAATTCTTTCTGAAAGTGATGGGCCAATGCTCCAATATGGGCTTAAAGAATTACATACTAAACGGATTATTCTTCCAAAAAAGAAAAGTGATTGGCCTGAACGTGAGTATTTAGATTGGAAGTTTCAACAATTTTCGGGATGAGAATTTCGGCGTCATGTATTGTCAATGTAACTGATAAGAAACACATCATCACAATTTACTGTTTAAAAGTGTTTTGAATTTTATGCACAATAGGAACATCAGCCGCTGCCCAATCTAAGGTGAATAAATCATTTTTTACTAGCCATTTGCTATCAGTATGTTCTGAGAGTTCCAGAGTCCCTTCAATAAGAGTGCACCAGAATGCATACATGGTCAGAGAAAAGGTTTCATATTCATGTTCAACAACCATGATTTGTTCTTGAACAGATATTTCAGAGTTCAATTCTTCTCTAATCTCTCGTTGCAGTGCTTGGGCTGGAAGTTCCCCATCTTCAATTTTTCCACCAGGGAATTCCCATTTTCCGCCAAGTTCTCCTGAGCTATTCCGTTGAGCACAGAATACTTTCCCATCACGAAGAATAACAGCTGCAACTACCGTAATGTGTTTTTTTGGCATGAATGAATTCTACAGGGACAAGCTCCCTGATGTCCAGGACAGTTTTTGCTACTTGGTAGGCATTGAGTTCTTCCATTCACGCTGATGGAGGATACCACCTCTTATTGGGTATGCTTCAGAATATTTTGCAAGAACTTTAGAATGAAAAGCCAATAAATGGTCTTACTCTAAAATTATAATATGGCGAATCATAGGCAGTAACATGATTTGGAATAGTTATTAAAAACTCATCATTTTCTTCATTACCATCGCTATCAAAGTCTTGCGCAACTTTTATGAAGGTGTATTTAGCATCAATATTTCAGGACAAATGAGAACGGAGTTGATTACATGTAAAGACCGTCAGTTAGGTTTATGTGCCTGAATTTCTGACGGTCTCATGTACGTGGAATTATCGTGATGTAACGAAAACCAATCCAAAGGAGAATCTAGTGGACGTGGCCGTGGCTCAGTTCTTCTTCTGTAGCAGCACGGACATCTTCAATTTGAACATCGAAATGAAGGGTCTGACCTGCAAGGGGATGGTTGGCATCCAAGGTTACATTGTCATCATCAACATCCTTGATTGTTAATATCTGGATTTGGCCATCCTGACTCTGAGCTTGAACCTGCATCCCTGTTTTAATTTCGGTTCCTTCCTGGAACTGACTTCTGGAAACTTGAATCATCTGAGTAGCATCATACTCTCCGTAACCATCCTTTGGTTCTACGGTCACTGATACTTTGTCTCCCGTTTCTTTTCCGTGTAGTTCTTTTTCTAGGCCAGGAATAATCATCCCTGAACCGACAATGAATTTAAGTGCGTCACGGTTTTCCGAAGTATCGAGAACTGTTCCTTGGTCGTCTTTCAGTGTGTAGTTCATACTTACAACATGTTTGTCAGAAATCTGCATAAAAATAGCCACCTTAAAAAAATTAAAATCACAATCCGTTAAACCAATAAAAATCAAACCCATCAGTGTTTTCACCACTATGGCTCAATTCTGTATTAACAACCTTTTATAAAATACATTATGCATGGGTTTATATTGGGGATAAAAGACTGCGTTTTTGAAAAGTAATAAAAAATTCAGTAAGCGGAAAGGATAGGAATAACAAAACTCCCTGCTTTGCAAGGAGTTTCTGTTTGGGCCCAGAAGGACTTGAACCTTCGACCCACGGATTATGAGAGCACCTTGAATCGCATCCATTTTGTTCCATTTTGTGCCTAAATTTTAATATTGTCAAGCATTATGAAACAAAATAATACTCTGTGAAACGTAATGGAATTGGTATACTTTTTGGTATTTTGGTACAGTTTGCGTATCAGTCTGTGATACAGGATTTTATTCTAATGAAAATAAAAGCCATAACCGTAGTTGTAAAAATGAGCAGGTAATTAAATTATTACCATTCTACATGTGATGAATTTTTAAGTAAAAATTCCCCCATTTATTGAATTATTACCTTATACTAGAACTGTTGTTTATAACAAAGCTTTATTTATAAGAATGTTACTGTCGTGATGTATTGTACTATTTCAAAGTAATTGAGATTTGTTATTTTCTACAAATTTGGTTTGAGAGTTGGATGATGTGGTTTCAAAATTGTGTAAATAGGATCATCTTAATATGAATCCGTTTCTGAAATGGCCAGGTGGTAAACGCTGGTTTATCTCAAAGTATCAGAATTACATACCAGAAAAATTCAATAACTATATTGAACCTTTCTTAGGTGGCGGGTCTGTATTTTTTTATTTGCAGCCAGAAGCATCTATTCTCTCAGATATCAATACTGATCTAATAAATGTCTTTCTAGCTATGAGAGATAATCATGAACAGTTAAGAGATATCCTCTGTGCCCATCAGAAACTCCATAATATTGAGTATTATTATCACATACGTGAATACATTCCAGAGGATCCAATCGCACAAGCAGCACGATTCTTGTACTTAAACAGAACGTGCTTCAATGGTATGTATAGAGTGAATCGACAGGGAAAGTTTAATGTACCAATAGGGACTAAATCGAATTGCACATACGATATTGATAGGTTTCCTCTGTATGCTCGATCTTTAAAGAAAGCAGAGATATCAGTGAGTGATTTTGGTCCAACGATTCGTAGGGCGAGATATGGAGACTTTCTATTTGTCGATCCTCCATACACAATCGCTCACAATCAAAACAGCTTCATAAAGTATAATGAAAATTTATTTTCGTGGAATGATCAGATTAGACTACTGGAAGACTTGTCTCATGCGAATGGAAATGGGGCAATAATTATTTCAACAAATGCTAACTATTTTCTGATAAGAGAAATGTATCAAGATTGTGGTTTCTATACAAAACCAATACATCGCTATTGTTCAATTTCTGGAAGCGCAAAGGGGAGGGGGACACAAGAAGAACTCCTTATTTCATCTATCCCATTTTTGGAGGAATGATATTATGTCAGGGAATTCAATTACCAGTGTGTTAGATAAATCCGTTTATCAACACAATCCAATTAGAGTACTCACTGATTTTTTAGAGGCAGAAGCTCGGTATGAAAAAGCTCGAGACGTCGAGAGAATGCGGTTTGTTGGATATGTGTTAGAATTAGGATATGATTCTGCAAAAATTATTACTTCGGATACATATAAAATGATTGTTGGGGGAATCCCTCGGGGTTCATTTCTGATCATGGCTCCTAATGAATTCGGAAAGATGCCTCCTCATTTTTCATTGCTCAGAGTAAATGGAACCTCTCCAACTCCTCTCAGTAGCCAGGTTCAGCAAACATACTTTGAGCTCCATAAGAAATCTATGCCTGAGCTTGACGTATGGACCCAAAGCGAGTTGCAGTGGGGAGCTCTCGATTGTGATGTTATTGGGATGTTTTATGCTAATCCTGAACATACTGAGCAACTAGAATTTTCCGGTGATGTGAACAATATTGTCAGTGGTCATAAATACAAGGTTTATGCACCCGATAGACCGCTGCTCGAACTAATAATCAATGGAACTGTACGGGGGAGATCTCAGTACCAGTTAGGATCTTTAAGAACGATGGAATGCCTTCTTGTTGATAGTGAAATTGGTGAATATCAAATCCCAGTAAAGATCTCAATGGATGATTTTAAAGGGCGTCGAACGGCTATGTTTGGAAAAACTCGTTTAGGTAAGTCAAACGTTGTAAAGTTAATCGCTCAAGGCATGCTAGATGCAACAGATGGGGTTAAGGTCGAAGAATCTGTTGGACAACTGGTATTTGATATCAATGGAGAATATGCAAATGACAATCCTCAGGATGGCAATAAATCTCTTAGATCTGCCAATGAGGATAGATGTATTGTCTATGCATTAACACAAAGACCAAGTACAGATTCTAAGCCCTTGCGATTGAATTTTTATGAGTATCCTGATTCAGCAATTGAAATTATTGCTTCTTTACTGGAGAAGGATAATAAGAAATCAAATTATATTAACAGTTTTAAAAGTGTTTCACTGCCTTCGATAGATGAAATCGAATTAATGGAAGTCATGAGCGATAAGCTTCGGGCAGCAAGAAAGATTATGATATTTTGGGCGATCTTATGCAAAGCTGGGTTTGAACACGATGATCATGTTTTAAAAACTAAAATCCATGCAAGTCAGACTGTCAAAGGTTTTGATCCACATTTTAAAAAAGAACTAAGAGAAGCAATTTATAATAATCGAGAGATGCCCCCTGATCCAGATTCATTGCATGCCCTTCTATTAGAGTTAGAGGCATTAACTAAGTTTTATCACCAAGATCCCAGTTCTAGATTGTTGGTCAATAAGCATGGTCAGCCATATTTAGATTCGGATGATAAAGCTCTGCTAGAATTTCTTGTCCCGACCACTGGATCTGGACCATCAATTTTAAGACCTTATAAGAAATATCATCAGAAGGATGCAGGACTTTTTAGCAAGGAAATATTGAAGTATCTGGATCAAGGTAAAACGGTAATTCTTGATCTAGGTAATGCAACGGATGATATCCGTAGATATTTCTCAAATATCCTGTCTGTTGATGTTTTTAGTCACCAAGAGTCAAAATTTGTAGAAAATAAGTTGAACAATCATTATGTACAACTATATTTTGAAGAAGCTCATAATTTGTTTCCTGTAAATGATAAAGAATTAACTGGAGTCTATGCCAGATTTGCAAAAGAAGGTGCTAAATTCCATATTGGAATGGTGTATTCAACCCAATCGCCCTCTACTATTAATAAGGAACTTCTTGCACAAACAGAAAATTTTTTTGTAGGTCATCTTTCTTCTCAAGATGAAGCTCACGCATTATCTAGACTGCAGATTGCGTTTGAAGGAGTAGAACAAGATATTCTTAGAACTAGAACACCAGGATTTATGCGAATGCTCACAATGTCTAATCGATTTGTGATCCCGGTGCAAGCTCTTCTTTTTGAAGCAAAGAATAGACACTAAGGAGGTATCAACTATGCCTTACGGATCTAGAGGAAAATTACCTATCGAGATGGCTTCAAAACTTGGGCATTTATCAGTTATCAATAATGAGTGGGTTCGGGCTTTGGTAGAGGATTTTGAAACAAGTATTTCCGAACCGTCAACGAATAATTATTCTATTTGGCACGAAGTTGGAGCAACAGAAGCTAAACCTTTGGAGTATGTATGGGCTGTTGATGGGTCCTATGTTCCTGTGCGGTCTAATCCTCCAACAGGTAAGGAAGTTGCATTTATAAAAACTGCACTATTATCCATCGATAGAAATAAATTGGATCGAATAGACAAACTAAACCCTCATCCTCTTTTACTTCAAGACCTTATGGGTGAAAGTGCTTTATTTCATTCGACTGTGCTGCCTCTTAAAAATGTTAAGACCAAGATGGGGAATAATTTTGACACTATACGAAATATTATTTTTGGTTCTTTAAAATTTGATCAACAAGGCGCATATTTGGAAACCTTGAAATGGATTGCATATAGAAAGTGGGAAGATTCAAAAGGAATTTCTCCAGATTTTCAGTGTCCTTATTGTGATGCTCGGATTACAGGTCTTCCTTACGACACTGAGGAGACAGATTGTACTTCGTGCGGAGGAAAAATCTTTATCACAGATATGCTTGGCTTTCACTTGGATATGAATGAAGATAGTGCACCAGAAAGTATTGCTTCTTCATATATGCTGATTGTAGAGACGCTCATGTTGTTTACCATTATTAGGATCTTATGGAGTCATCCCGACAGAAATCTATTCTGTAATACACTATTTATTAAGGATGGACCTCTAACTCTCAGAAGTCAGTATTCAAAAATTGTTCCAAATATTCGAGAATTTATTGAGTTTACAAAACAGAATGATCGGCCAATTCATCTCATTAGTCAGGAAAAATCAGGTGCTTTCTTTGACCATTTAATGAGCATGGAGAAATATATAAATCCGAAAGAAGCTGATTCACCTCCCTCGATAGCGGTTCTTTCACATAGATATGTTAGAGATGAAGTTTATAGAACACCAGAATTAGCAAATCCTTATGGTAAGAGGACAAATTATGGTGAAAAGGTGTTTGTCAAATTGGATCCAGATTCCAGCTACGTCCTTAATATACCCACAGGTCGTTATCAAGATGATTCAGATTTTCCAAAGCTTGAAGATATTATTGGGTTGGACAGAATCCTAACTACTCTACCTAATTTAGTTAGCAGAAGATTTGAAAGTGCTTTATTCCCGATAGAACTCGCCAATGGTGTTGCTTCATTGTCCAGTTATCCATCATCAAAAATTCTGGAACGTTACATAGAATGTGCAGAAGCTAAATCCAAGTAATAGTGAAATATTATTAGGGGTTATATGAATTGTAACATGATCACTATTATAAAGGCTAATAATTGTTATCTTCCCTTTACCATGAGGGAAGGAAAAGGGGCTGACTTTGGCGATGACTACTGTGGAATCTACTGATATTAGTGAACCAAACGGTATTGCGTTTCTATTTGGAGCAGGCGCTGATCCTATTTGCTATTATGGGGATAATTTTACTAAAGAGTTTCTCCATATGCCTCGATTAAGCATACGAAGTATGATCCTTGACATCTTGAATATGGAGACAAATTTTAATGAAGAAAATTTGTACCATGATTACTCCTCATTTATAAGAAAAGATGTTTCCCCTCAATTTAGTTCATTCGAAAATCAAGTTGTGATAAGGACTATTAAATACATACTGGAGGAACACCGTGTCTCAGAGAAGTATTCCAAGTTTGATGGTAATATCCAGGATTCTCCACACCTCCATTTATTAATAAGAATTGCAAAATTTATATACTCAAAGAGTGAGTTCAACAGCTTGTTTAGACGAGACAAGAGAGAGGGTGATGTATCATTAACTCCTTTAACCGGAGAAGAGTTTGCACATATTAAGAAGATATTGTTAAAAAAGGATGAAGAGGGAGTTGCTAATGGCCTGAAAGTTAAAAGTGTGATCGAACTAATCAGGAAAGCCGATCTAATTAATTATGGCACAATGGAAAAGGATTTTCATACTATCAATAATCCCGTCTTGTACGGACAGAAAGAATTTTACAGTATTATCTATGCATATTGGAAAGCTTTCTACTCGGTATTTCTTCATGTTGAATGTTTGTTAGATAATAAACTATTTTCAGGACCACCCGGAAATCGAAAGAAGACTTTTCCTAGGCACTACAGAACACAGAAACTTAAAAGAGACATCTTATCCATCATTAAGAAATCGGTGGGAATGAACAACTACTCCGTAGTTGGTTATGATGTTGAAAATTCTTCACTAAGTCTAAAAAATCTTAAAGAGGAAAGCAAGACGATAAGACTCAGCAGTGGTGAATTGTACTATAACTTCTCGTGGGTTAAGAAAGCCACGGGAATAATTACTACTAATTATACGCCATGTGCCAAATGGTTTTACAACCGCGAACGAATATCTTACCTAAATGGGAATCTTTCAAATTTTGAATTTCCATTTGCACTTGAAGTAGTAAATTGCATCGAACAGCCAGACCATTTTTGCCAATTGCGCGATACTGGACAGATATACTTCCCCTTTATCATGGGAACAGCTTGTGTCAAACCAATAATTCATCCTGTTCAAATTGCGGAGTATTCTAGGGCAGTGGATATTCTTAGAGACGCCCATACGCTTGTGGTAATTGGCCATAGATTATTAGATGACGACTCACACCTAATCACCCTTATCAGGGATTGGTTAGTGGGCAATAAGAATCGGAGATTAATATTTTGTAATTTTGTAGACGATATAACCAATCCCAATGACTATATGGATGATAAAAAGCTCGCAAGAAAATTTCGATTTTCCCATAGTAGTGAACAACTAGTACATACAAATTTTTCAAAAAATGATCTACTTGAGCCAAAATTGGAGAGATTGTTATGATGTTGGGATCGGGCGATTTTTTGCCAATATTCCTCCAAATATATTTACTGGTTTAATATGATTGGACTGACATTGCCGAATGAAGTAATCATCACCGATTTTCGAGCTCTCGTAACCGCCACAAACAGCAGCGACCGTTCCTGCAGCTCAAATGCTTTTTTTGTTTCCTCATTGTCCAATCGATCCATTACACTCTGATAAGGTATAATTCCTTCATTGATCCCTGCACAGACAACATGGTTGAACTCCAGCCCCTTTACCCGGTGCATAGTTGCAATACGAACACCAGGATCTGTCCGTTCATCATGAGTCTTGATCTCATATACTGGCAAATCATATGTTTCCAAGGCCCCGCAATACCGCTGAACTAGTTCGTTCGTTCTAAGAATTAAGCAGATTGATTCTGGATCTTCCCCTGATTCAAGCAAGCTTTGTATATGTTCCTGTATTCCAGTGATCTCCTCGCCGAAGGAATCAAACTGACACATCTCTGGGTTTGCCCCGTGTAGAAGTGAATGATATCCCTTGAGGGAATCTGTGCCTCCATTAAGGTCATCAAAGGATGAATCCCCAAGAATACTCAAGGCCCAGCTTCTGATCTCCTCAGGAGTGCGGTAGTTCACTCTCAGTCTTCTGCTGCGACCCCGAATCTCTATTCCACATTGAGATAGGACAATCTTTCTGCCGTAAATTCTCTGATGCGCATCACCGGTAATAAACAGTTCATTCTGCTCATTGTCCTTGCGGTTCTTTGAAATTGATCGGATCAGACGAAAGGTTACCTCATCCAAGTCCTGCGCTTCATCCACCACGACACTCCGGTACGGCAACAAGTCAAGTGATTCATCAAGGATCCTCATGACACTCCGTGCAGCATCAGTAAACTCAAACTTCATCCGTTCATCAAGCATGCTGCGGTATTCCTCAAATACCGGCCATATCGCTTTCCTCTGGTCTACTCGGAGGCTTCTTCCCCGTCCTACCCGGTTGGACTTGAGATATCCCTTCAGAGTAGAGATTCCCTGCTGTTGAACCACAAGATCCCACTCATCTAAGAAGAACTGCATAGGAAGCTGCGCATGACCCTCATAGACCATTACTGCTTCATCAAAGCTATCCTTCCGTTCGTTGGGTGATACATAGGTGTATTGATAAGATCTTCGTCGCAGGAAATCCGCAACCCAACCGTCAATGTGCACCACTTCAATTCGCTTGAGCTGTTCCAGCGTACAGATCCTCTTCAGGTTCTCCCTGATGTCAGAAGCAAGGTTCTTTGTGAAGGTAGTAAACAATATGATATCCGTAGGTTGGGTAAATATCTGCTCTGCCAGCCACTTAGCCCGATGCATAGCTACGACAGTCTTTCCTGTTCCAGCTCCACCCAGTACCCTTACCGGTCCTTTGGCATTCATCTGGACAGTTTTTCGCTGCATGGGATGGAGGAATACTCTCCACGCATCCAGTGGATAGGAAAGCATATCTTTCAGTTCATCATCATCGGTTACTACTACAAACCGCCGCTTCGTATCAACATGGATGAGGGAGCTTCTTAAATCTCTTAGCTCTTGTTCTTCCTGCCTGCTGAGCACCTCATTATACACATCCTGAAGTGATTCTCCGGCATTCAGCAGAAACAACGCTTCCCAGGCTTCCTGGGGAATCTTCCCTTCTGCATTTTCCAGCTCCTTCTCAGTCTTAAGTGTCCTGATGTAGGGAACAAGCACTTCAGGGATTCCCAGCTTGATTAACTCGCGGTCCCGATATTCGGCAAACAGATCATCAGACTGTTGTTGTTCCAGCTCTTTCTCCTGCGGTTTCGGAATGTCTGAGAAATCAATCATCTGCAGTGCCCCGGTATCAGGATGTACTTCAAATACCTTCTGATGAGCCCAAGTGTAGGCTTTATCGTGATTATCAACCCAGACAAGGATATACATGTTCTCCGTGTCAGGTTTATAGATGATTCCTCGATATTCCTGATCAATCCGCACTGACCTCAGGTGCGTATCCCTTGTATGCAGGGTCTCATAATGGTAGGCCCCTGATGTAGGTTGCTGTTTGAATCCTCTGATGAACTTGGTCACCTTTGTCTGTATTTTTTTTGGAAGGGCTGCAAAGGAAGCGAGAAAATCAGATCCCAGAACCAAAGTCACCTCACTCATGTCATCCTCTCCTTAATTTCATCAATCGCCGCATTATCAAGTGACTCAGCCAGATACACTTTCCATCCCTGCTTTTCCCATACAGATATTTCACCTTCGCTCAACAGAGCTATATGACTCTTCTGCCAGGCAAGATCACTTTGGGCAATACATGCACCGTTTGGCCCCGATAGTTCATAGAACAGCTCTGGTATCGGCAGATGCTCCAGATAGCATATTGTCAGCAGCTCATCATAGAGATGATCGGTCAGGTCCTTCATCTCGGTAAGTTCAATAGGCTCGCTTACCGGTACGGCCATCTCCATAAAGGGAACAGATAGGTAATCCCCAGTCTTCAGTCCCCGCTTGGTTATGAACTTAGTATTTGGTAGGAACTGCAGGATATTGTATAGAGAAAGATAGGTATTCCACAGTTGCTTGATGTCATCACTGTAGCCCAAAGGCTGTGAGTCATCAAAGACCACATAGGAGAACATGCCGTCATACTCTCGGCTATCATAGTGTGTCTTATCGATGAAGCAGAAATGCTCCATCCTCCCGTCAAGATGGGAAACTTGGAAGGCTAGGGCAGTATCTCCTGAAGTCTCATCAAACAGATCCTGGAGGGAGTGGTCGTACCATTGATGATACAGTGATTTTCCGAACTTTTTCTGTAGCTTCCCGATGCACAACGACAAACCGAATGCATACTTCATCAAGTTTTCAGTATTACCGCATTCCAGCAGCACCAGAAGCAGGGAGAATGCATTCGCCTGGAATATCTTTTCTCCATTTTCAACCCCCAGAGCTGACATGACCTTCCCAAAGTTTCTGAGACTTCTTCCGTAGAGAGACCCGTCATAAGAACCCTGCAGATCATCCCAAGTCAGCGACCAGCAGAAATGTTTGCCGTCCTGCACGATGGACATCCGCTTGATCATATCTTCATGGAGAGAATCTTTGTGGTACTCATACCCGTCGGTGAACACCGCTATCGGCTTGAATCCTCTCTCCCCATGGATGATCCGCTTGGGATAGATCACAAAGTCAGGCTTCGAAGGAAAAGTAAATCTCTCCTTAAAACCGATGGTAACCTGGGGTTCAATGATGAAGTGGTTCTCTCCGACCTGCAGATACCATCCCGGATTACCGCCTGGGGTATTTACATATTTCTTGATCTGTATTGGATTCCTTGATATCGGTGCTGCATGGCCGGTAAACTGCTCAATGAACTTCATCTCAAGTTCACTGTCATACAATTTATTCAAGGGGATGTCATTTAGGGATCTCACCTGTTTGATCCGATCCCTTGCAGACACCAGCTTGCTGAACAGCTGAACTGCTTCATTGCGGGAGATGAGATTAATCTTCCTGCTTTGCCGATATGCCAGTAGGCAGCGGTAACATCCGTCCTTATCAGTTGTTGTACACTCGCAGGATCGCATGGTTTCCAATGCATGCTCAAGCACATCGATCATTTCCAGAGGATCAGCCATCAGCTGTTTTAAGTAGCCAGTTCCTCCAGGGACCGTGTCATAAAGCACTAGATACGATCTTCTCTCTGTCCCTTGTGGTGCTGGAACCGAGGTAACCGTGGATGAGAGATGATCGATATTACCAAATTTCTTCTTCAGACCAAGAAACAATGCTGCAATCATCGACTCTACTGATTTTTCATCACTTACAGCAGTGACAGGTAAGAGAATCCGTACTGCCTCTGAAGCAAACTCACGATAGAGAAATACACTTTCCATGAAGGCATCAACATCGTCTTGCCTGGTTCGGTAGGAGCAGGTGATGCTGTGCCTCCTAGATATGGAAGACTCAAACGGATCGCGGACTTTTCCGCATTCTCTGCAGATCCTGAATCCCACTGCTTCGATCTCCCTTCCGTTAATTTTTATAGTGGATTCGGTATTCTGCACAGGGCCGAAATTAATCTGTCTGAATGTTGCCTGCCTGATGTATTCAAATCCGAAGGGTATTTCATCATGGGAAACCTGCCATGTCTCGGTGATATCTTCCGGGCGAATCTCAACGAGAATATGCTGGTTGTAGAACACTGGGTTACGAGCATCAGAATCATCCGATATTCTGCTGTCCCGATCCATGGTGGTGGCATACACCTGAGTAAGGCGGACCATCGACTTGCTCCTACCCGCATCTGACCACATGACGCTTCCGCATCGGGGACAGGTCCTCGTATCCTCCATTGCAGCTTCCACCACAGCATAACTGCAGGAATCACACAAGTGCCACGTATGTATTTCCGATGCTGTTAAGTCTATCTGATCAATTTTGACCTTCCGTCCTTCTGCATAGAAGAAGTTATCAGGGGCAAGCTCTCGTATGGCAGTCCCAGCTCCCCGTTCATATTCAAAGGTTCTCTTCACATACCTTCCCAGCTCATCAGGAGTGTCCTTGCGGGAGAGAATTATTGACCTGAGCAGTACCCCTGCCTCAGGAAAGGCATAGTTCGGCAGCAGCCCCTCATCGGTAAAGAAATTGTAGGTATGCTTTTGCTTATTTCGCTTGATAAATGAATGAAGAGCCGATCGTTCAGCTTCCAGCTGTTTAATCTCATCATCATAATTCTGGTCCCTGACCTCAGACTGCTTCATCAGCTGCTGCTTGGAGCGTACAGCCTTCCATCGGGCAATCAAGCTGTCCTGGTCTTTCTTGAACTTCAGGATAGCAGTTTTTATTTTCTCTTCCAGTGTAGGGACATCCTGGGCATTGCCCTGAACGAACTGTTCAAGGTAGGCCTTGGCATGCGCATCAAGATCATGCTTGAAAAGCAGCAAAAAATTCTTAAACAGCACTGAACGGTTGATATCAATGAAGTGGAACAGGTTCCAGGGAAACACTCCGGTATCAGGGTTCTCAATTGCTTCCAGGACTGCACCCATAGTCCTCGGGACTATTCGTGCTGATTGGGCATCTTTGATCCAGGTATCAAAACAGAACGCACTAAACTGTCTTTCCAGCACCGCCGGTGCATCAAGGTAGATATGCGGGGCAGGCACATTCCCTGATATCATCTCAAGGGGTTCAGCAAAGAAGTACTGGTCATGGGCGTCCCCTGAAGCCAAGGCCAACACGTAGGAATTACCGTCCTTCCTGCCGGTCCTTCCTACCCGCTGCAGGTAGTTTGCCTGGCTTGGAGGAATACTGCACAGCACAGCTGATGAGAGATCTCCGATGTTGATCCCCATCTCCAGTGTCGGGGTGCAGGAAAGTAAATTTGGATCAGTAGGCTTGCCGCGTTTGATAAATCGTTTCTCAATGGATTCTCTCACAGACCGGCTAAGCAAACCCGTATGCTCTGCTGCAAAGACCCGTTGGATGTCTCCCTGCTGGTAGAGCCTATGGTAGTAGTCATCCTCATGTTTCTGCACCTGGTAGGTTCCGCTGCAGCCGCTTCGCTGGCAGGGCATCTCAAACCAGTGTTCTTCAGCAAAGGATGGCACCTGAAGAGAATGAGCACATATTCCGCAACGGATCTGAATTCCCCCGGGATAGATATGCATTTCTCTAGGACTAAGCCCGTAGATGGGTTCATTGTGCTTCCCGTACTTCTTTTCCAGGATGCCATGTTTCTCTAAGACAGATACAGTGAGAGACAGTATGTCTTCCTTGTATGCATCAATCTGAGGAGAGGCCCTTAGCAGACAGCGCAGCAACCAAGTCTCATACCAAGAGTTCTTTCCGCTGTTGGATACGAAATTTTTTACATGGGGCTCCCTACTTCCAGAAATAGTCAGGAATTCCGGGAATCGGGAATGCCTCCCCAGTACAGGCATGTACAAACGATTCATCCCTGTATACGAGAAGGTGTAATAGGAGCAGGAAGAGCTAAGATAGGCCTGCAGGGAGGGATGGACCACTGCACCCCGGTATTTCATCTGGGTGAGTATCCCCAGGATAAATCGAAGCACATCATGGGATTTCAGATGCAGTCCAGCTACCTGTTCGTTCACCCTTCCAATAAGATCCTCTACTGTACGTTCAATTGTTTCCTCTTTCCAGTAGGCTGAAGCAGACAGGGTTTTTTCTAAGGTGCTACCGATATGGGCATTGAAGCCGATCTCGCTGGTGATCTCCCAGTCCAGACGTCGGTTGACCAGATCATAGAGCTCCTTGGATTTCCTGGTAATCCCATTTTTCAGAAATTCCTGAAAGCTCTGAAGCCATTCCATGTCAGGGGGGATGAATGAGGCAAGATACGTCTCCTTGTCCATGGCCTCTGTCCAATGCCTGATGAATGTTCCTGCAGCCTCAG
>Ga0334901_1000891_pt1 | contig 36309 bp, 30 predicted proteins | sample GraSluR3_MG_3_FD_207216 | JGI IMG/M metagenome (GOLD analysis project Ga0334901, IMG submission 207216) | Sludge microbial communities from methane-producing bioreactor in Wageningen University, Netherlands - Granular Sludge_15_08-R3 | ecosystem: Engineered > Bioreactor > Anaerobic >... | reverse complement strand
TCAGAATGGTCAAGTGCCGAAATTCTGCTTCACCGTCTACCGATTCTCCCTGCTATATCAATGAGGAGTATTGAAAGAAACATACTTGTATTTTTGCCTTGACAAAAGGTCACATCATATCAGGTATTGGATAAGCGAGCCCTCGTAGCTATGGCGAAAGCTGTTCCACAAGATGTTCAAACTTTTCGTAGGTTTGCTTCTCATAAGAATCAACAAATTGAAGAGGACCTGATTGCACTCCTGACTGTTGCTCGAGATGGTGCAGCAAGCGAACTTGCACAACGATAGAATTATTTCTTTCTATACGGGGTGTGGACAAGTGGTAATTTTGTTCGGAATTCTCCATCAAAGCGATAATAGGCATTCTGTACAGCTGGGGCTGTGGCAATTGTACTCAATTCTCCAATTCCCTTAGCACCATAAGCCTCGGTCGCAACCTCTTCACTGTTTACCATCAGAGTGTGAATATCTGGTGCTTCGGTGGCTCTGAGGAGTCCCAGTGTGCCGTATTTCGCTTGAGGATATCCCCCTTCGATAGGGTAGTCTTCAGTGAGTGCATATCCTAGCCCCATGACGACACCACCCTCTACTTGTCCTTCTACTGCTGTGGGGTTCACTACGGTACCAACATCAACAGCTGCAGTTACTTTCACCAGTTTTCCCGCATCATCAAGTTCGACCACTTGAGTTGAATAGCTATAGGCAATATGGCTTTTCGGGTTTGGTTTTGTAGAACCCATCGGATCGGTGACTGCCGTAAATTCATCAATGAATTCTCTCCCTTCCAGTGCTTCAAGTGAACCAGCTTCATCTAGCGCACGTTTAAGCTGTAAAGCCACTCTACGAATTGCCTCTCCTGTAATAACGGTTTGACGAGAAGCAGTACTGGTACCCGCATCCGGTGTTCTACGCGTATCAGCAGGTTCGCAATACGTCAGAGTTGGAGAAAGATTTACCGTCTCGCACACAAGCTGTGTAGCGACAGTGGCTAAGCCCTGTCCCATACATGCAGCCGAAGTCCTTATATGTACAATGCCCTCTTCAATAGAGAGTGTACAGCGACCAATATCGGGTACACCCACACCAAAACCACTATTTTTAAATGCACAGGCGATGCCTGTTCTGCTGCTTGCCTCAAATGCGGGTTTTATTGCCAGGAGGCACTTGTCGAGAGCTGTGTTTGGATCGGCAAGCTGTCCATTCGGAAGTTCCTGACCTGGTCTAATCGCATTGCGATAACGAATTTCCCATGGGGATATACCGACTTTTTCTGCGAGTAGATTTAAGTTGTTCTCCATTGCAAAACAGCTTTGTGTTACACCAAACCCTCTGAAAGCTCCTCCAGGTACATTGTTTGTGTAGACAGCTTTCCCAACGATATCAATATTTTGATAGTTGTATGGGCCAGCCGCATGGGTACATGCTCGTTGAAGTACAGGACCGCCGAGCGAAGCATAAGCTCCCGTATCGGCAATTAGTGTAGCCTTCATCCCAGTCAATTGTCCCTGTTCATTACATGCTGTGGTAAATTCCATCTCCATTGCATGACGCTTCGGGTGAATGTTAATGCTCTCCTGACGAGATAGCCGGACCTTTACCGGTTTTTTAATGTGCCATGCCATCAGTGCAGCATGATGCTGCACACTCATGTCTTCCTTTCCCCCAAAACCTCCACCGACTAACTTAGCTTGGCAATGCACAAGATCTTTGGGAAGCTTGAGCATATGGGCAATCTCACGCTGCTCATCGTACACCGATTGACTTGCCGTATACACAAGTATTCCATCGCCCTCAGGAAGTGCCACTGCACTTTCCGGCTCCATGAATGCATGTTCGGTAAAGGGAGTACTATAATGCATGGTTACTACATGTGCTGACTGAGCAATTGCCTTCTCAGCATCACCACGTTTCAGCCGTTCGGTGGTAAGCACATTGCCACCACTATGTATTTTTGGAGCGTCAGCGGCAAGTGCTTGTTCAGGTGATGTAATCGGTTCGAGCACTTCATAATCGACAGCAATGAGATCAAGTATTTCATCGAGTTTATCTTGGTCTACAGCTGCAACGAGTGCTAGAGCATCTCCTACATACCGAGTAGTTCCTCCCATAGGAATCATCACATCCCAATCCTGAACTATATGTCCAATTTTATTTTGTGGAACATCTTCAGCGAGAAGTATTTTTACAACCTGAGGATGTTGGAGGGCTTTTGAGATATCGATGTTTTTTACAACAGCACGTGGGTACGCACTGCGTAATGCTTTTGCGTAGACCATTCCGTCGATACGGATATCATCCACATAGATTCCCTTACCTAGGGCTTTATCAATAGCATCTACCCGCATGAATCGTTGTGAAAGTCGTGCATCAACAGATTCTTCGGGAAGTGAAAGATTATCTCTGAAAAATTCAGCTGCCATGAGGATGGCCTTCTCAATTTTTACATACCCTGTACAGCGACAGATATTCCCACGAATTGCTTTCCGAACTTCAGCTTTTCCAGGATCTGAGTTTTTGTCGAGCAATGCCTTTGCCGACATAATCATACCTGGAGTGCAGTATCCACATTGAACGGCCCCTGCCTGAGCAAAGCAGAAGCTGTACACCTTCTGCTCTCGGCTACTCAGACCTTCAATAGTAATTACCGACTTTCCTTCCAGTTTTTCAGTAGTAACGAGACATGATTTTACAGCTTTTCCATCAATAAGAATTGTACAGGTTCCACACGCACCTTCGCTGCACCCATCCTTTGTTCCAGTAAGGCCGAGATTCTCACGAAGAAACGGTAATAATTTTTTATTAATTTCAGTTTGAATACGATGTCCATTCACAGTGAATGTATACACAAAGGGCCCCCTCATTAGCATGTAATTCCACCAAGATGATTAGAGTGAATTGCTTTTCTCTTCGAAGCAAACTACCGCTCAAGTATTCTTCTTGGTAATGTGTAAATGATTAGCCGCTTAGTACCTGCATCCAAACGTGCTTTCGGTTATCTGCATATGCAGTTTCGATGCATCTGACTGTGATACTATCATCGATTCAATTTTAGCTGACACCCTATATTTGTCAATGCTTTTCTATGAAAAGTGTTGCAAAAGCGTGCAAGACGCCAGCTGCTCCTACGTTCTCATTTCTCTGTTGAAAGGTTTCCCGAGAGCAGTTGGTCCCATCAGCAAGCTCTTTTTTGAGAGAGCAAGCACTATGATTACTAAAAGATACGGAAGCATAACAAGAAACTCATAAGGGAAATCTATACCAAGTCCTTGAATAGCTAGTTGTAATGCTTGTGCAAGGGTGAAAAGAAGAGCTCCTCCCATAATTTTGACCGGGTGCCAGTGTCCAAAGTAGACTAAGGCAACAGCAATGAAACCTCTACCTGCAATAATTTCATCACTGAACATTTTTGCCTGACAAAGACTTAAATAGGCTCCTGCGAGTCCAGCCATGGCACCACCTAGTGCAAGTGCCTGAAATCTTACTTTATTAACCTGTATCCCGATTGAGTCTGCTGCCCTTGGTTGAGTACCTACAGCTCTCACACGTAATCCCCAAGGAGTTTTAAAAAGTACATAATAGGCGAGGGGAACCATGATGAATGCAACATAGACCATAGGATTGTGATTGAAGAATAATGTTCCAAGCACTGGAATTCTTGAAAGCCCTGGAATTGGAGCAACGCTTATTCCAGGTATACTCTGAGTTCCCCCTACGAAGTGGCGAAATAACGTTCCCGCAGTCCCCACTCCAAACATCTGCAGACCGATTCCTGCGATTCCCTGAGGAGCTCTGAAGGTAACCACCACCAATCCGAAGAACAGCCCAAGCAAGGCCCCTACACCACTTGCCAAGATTAGTCCAAGATAATTGTAGATGCCGGGAACATAATGACCTTGTCCAATGGAGTAGGGAACTAGCATACCGAGAAAAGCTCCCATTGCCATAAGACCTTCACAACCAAGATTGAATATGCCCGCACGCTGGTTGAACATTTCCCCAAGGGAGGCTATGAGGAGTGCTACAGAAAACGGAATTCCTAGTGAAAGGATATTCATTACAAAATTCATGCCTCTACCTCCTTGTGAGTCTGCTTCTTTGCAAATAATGTATTCCATTTTGCTTCGGCTCGTTGCATGAGATAGGGGTTCGCCAAAATCATTTTTGTGGCAACTATTACGAGAATGATGATACCTTGCAATACTTGAACCATATTGGCAGGAACCCCTACAAGACGTTGAGTCATATCTGCTCCATAAATGAGTAACCCGAAGAAAAATGCTGCAGGGAGAATTCCCGCAGGATGCAACCCACCAAAGAGTGCAACAACAATTCCGGAGAATCCATATCCAGAAGTCACCCCTTCAATCGCTCGTCGGTGAACACCCGCAATCTCTACAGAACCGGCGATTCCTGCAAAGGCTCCGGATATCATCATGGCGATAATTAAATATTTTGGTACGTTGATGCCACCATATCGGGCAGCTCGTTCTGAGGCTCCAGCAGCACGCATTTTGTAACCGAAGGAGGTTTTCCAAAGAAGCAGGAAAATGACGAGTGCTAACCCCAGAGCAATAAAGATTCCCGTGTGAATTCTCGTTCCTTTAATGAATCGAGTGAGATCAATATTCCGAGTAAGGCGCATTGACTGTGGTGTACCACTGCCCGTGACAAGCTCTGCGGGATCCAACATGGGACCTCTCAGAAAGAATGTGTAGAGTTGTGCAGCAATGTAATTAAGCATAACTGTAGAGAGAAGTTCACTCACCTCAAGTTTAGCTTTAAGAAATCCTGGTATGAATCCCCATGCAGCACCACCCACGGCACCGGCAAGAATTGCGAAGGGTATAAGAACTGCACTCGGTAAGTTCGGAAAACCAAGAGCTACAGCGGTTGTGGTAAGAATCCCCATCGCCATTTGACCTTCAGCACCAATATTAATAATACCGCTTCGGTAGGCAACCGTAATTCCTAATGCAATGATTGTAAGTGGAACCATGCGCAGCAATACTTCAGTCACTCCAATCTTATTTTTTAATGGTTCTGTGAGGATAACCAAGTAGGTCTTAATCACATCTGCACCGAGTGCTAAGAGAATAATTGCCCCTAATAGCATTGCGGTGAGCACAGCAAGGATAATGATTACAATTCTATATCTTGTTTTAAAACTCTTCGTCATCTTTAACTCCAGCCATGAGAATTCCTAATCGACGTCGGCTTGCTTCACTACTGGGAAGCACTTTCTGAATTTTGCCTTTGAAAATTACCGCAACCTGATCTGAAAGGTTTGTTATTTCCTCGAGCTCTTCGGAAATAAGAAGAATTCCAACCCCATCATTTCGAAGTTTTAAAAGCTCTTTGTGGATAAACTCAGCGGCACCCATATCGAGACCTCGAGTAGGGTAAACGGCTACGAGAAACTTAGGATTTCTTGATATTTCTCGAGCAAGAATAACCTTCTGGATATTTCCACCAGAGAGTGCACCGGCAGCGACATCGGTATTCGGGCTTCTTATATCAAACTCGGAGCGAAGTTTTTCTGCCGTCTCATTTATAACCTTTTTCTTGAGAAATGTGTGAGAACTGAATTGTTTTGATTCAGTATCTTTAAGTATGAAGTTCTCCTTCATGGAGAAAGATGGGACGATACCCTCAGTATTTCTCTCCTCAGGAATATATCCCATCCCTGCAGCAATTACTTGTGCTGGATTGAAGTTGGCAATGTCTCTCCCATCAAATAGTATTGTACCCGATTCAACCTTGCGTAATCCGTTGATTGCCTCGGCTAGTTCCTTTTGTCCGTTCCCCGAGACACCGGCCAACCCGACTATTTCACCTTTACATATATAGAGCGAAAGATCATCAAGTGCGAAAAACCCTCGATCGCTGCGAACCTTGAGATTGCGCAACTGCAACATTGGGCCTAATGTACATGCGGGTGCATCATTATGTGGTAGGACAACTTCATGACCGGTCATGAGAGCTGCAATATCACTTGAAGAATGATCTATAGTATTACCTTTGAAGACCACTTTTCCGTGACGTAAAATTGCGACCTTACTGGAGAGGTCTTTCACCTCTTGGAGTTTATGACTGATAAAAATAATGGAGAGATTCTTTGATAGGTTTTTAAGCAGAGAGATCAGTTCATCGGTCTCTTGTGGGGTAAGTGCACTTGTTGGTTCATCAAGAATGAGAAACTGTGCCCCTAGACAGAGTGTCTTCACTAATTCAACACGCTGCTGTTCTCCTACAGACAGCTGCCAGATGTAAGCACTTGGGTCTACCACGAGACCATACTGTTGGGCGACCTCTTCAATGCGTTTACGAACCATCTGCAGGTCCAGTTTCCACCCCTTCCATGCCTGCTTATACCCAAGGGCAATGTTCTCAACAACAGTCATGTTTGGAACGAGCATATACTGCTGATGTACCATGCCGATACCGTAGGCAAAGGCATCGTTAGGGGATCTAAAATGTACCGCTTTATCATTTATATACATGGTACCTTCATCTGGATGGTACAGTCCCATGAGTATATTCATGAGAGTTGTTTTCCCGGCACCATTTTCACCCACGAGAGCTAATATTTCCCCTTTCTCAATCTCTAGAGAAATGTCATCACAGGCTAGTACGCCAGGAAACCTTTTGGTAATGTGTTCGATTCGCAAGGTGTTGATGGCTTTAGTCATCTGTTCCATGTAAGGCCTCCAGTGCTGACCGTCTATGCTACACAAAAATTCCTGCACCTTGATGTTCTCACCTCAATGCAGGAATTTATTCACTACTACATGCTCCTGAAGCGTTTTTAATTATACTTTACAGCACTATAGTTTACTACTGCAGGATGTCCTGCCTGTGCTTTGAATGCATTGAGGGTTTCGGTAACCTTAGCTTCAATTGCAGGAGTAATTTTAGACTTAGTGGCTTCATTGAATTTGAATACAAATCCATTATTGTTGAAGTTCATAGGAATGTTTTCTCCGCCCTTTACACCAGCATCCAGTCGGTCAAGCAATGTATTGATGACTGCTGCATAATTGTATGAAGAGGCAGAAAGTACTTTGTATCCTTCAGGGATATTAATCTGTGCGATATCCTGGCCTACCCACCAGATTTCCTCATCACGATAATCGGCAACAGCTCGTAGGGCTCCAAGTGCCTGCTGGCTGGAACCGGTAAGAATGTCTGCTCCACTGAGAATCTGAGACTGGGCAACTTCAGTTGCCTTTACATAGTCGGAGAAACTACCGGTGTGAGTGACCATAACATTTGCATTCGGATTAACTTCTTTTACTCCAAGCACGAAACCGCGGTTATAACGGGCAGCATCGCCACCATCAACTGGACCAACTAAACCAATCGTCTGACTCTTGGTGAGCATTCCCGCAATAAGACCATTAAGATAGCCAGTCTCTTCACTTTCTGGCATATAGGAGAATACATTGTCGCCGACAATATCTGAACTTGTACCAAATGCGAATGAAATATCTGGGAACTCTTCAGCCATTTCAGTAATCAGGTTTTTGTACTGAGCACCGTGACCGATAATTACATCAAAGCCCTGACCTGCATACTGCAGAACCGCTGAACCGGCGTCTACAGGTTTCATTTTTTCGCTATATGCATATTCGATTCGACCTGGATTCTCAGCCATAGCTTGAGTAATACCATCGTGCATAGCCTGACACCAGCCCTTGTCGTCAATCGTGTTCTCAATAATGAGAGCAATTTTAATAACGTCGCTATCCACCTCAGCTTCTGCGGCACCCTGAGCAAAAGCCATTGTGGTAACCAATGAAATCAGTACTAGAAGGATGAGAATTTTCTTCATATACACGTCTCCTTGTGTGATGTGGTCAATGCCTGAACAATCCTAATCTGTGATTACAACAAGCATTTTGAGTTAGTATACTCGGTGTTGCAGAGTGTTGTCAAAGATAATCGCAAAAATATAAAAGTATATATTTAGCTAATACAATAAATTAAAACTTCAATAAGGTTAATAATATACCATGTAAATATGCTTAATTTTCTACACTAAAAGAGATACGAATATCTGGCCGATTCAGTTGAAGTTTTCGTAATACAACCCCAGCCTGGTTGAGCATGCGTTTAGATGCAATTACCCCGTCGGTACCTTCATATTTATCTGAGAGATACACAATCTCTTTGATTCCCGATTGAATAATTGCTTTAGCACACTCATTACACGGAAAGAGAGCCACATAGATTGAGCATCCCTTGAGGTCTCGAGAGATGCTGTTGAGTATGGCATTTAATTCGGCATGACAAACATACGGGTACTTTGTCTCAAGAAAAGCACCTTCACGTTCCCAAGGTAACTGGTCATCGTCACATCCTGAAGGAAATCCATTATAGCCAACACCTACTATTTTCTTGTCTGGATTTACAATACAGGCTCCCACTTGTGTATTTGGATCTTTACTTCTCTGGGCTGACAGCAATGCTACTCCCATGAAATATTCATCCCAGCTTATATAGTCTGTTCTTTTCATTTCTGCTCTCCAGTTTGTTTATGAGTATCAAAGAACGCGAGAATCTCATTGGTCAACTCTTCTTGTACGGAGGGGTACATAAGTAATACATGCCGATTATGCTCAGATCTGCAATGTGTAGTGCGGGCAACGAATGAACGTGATTGTACCGATTCCTGAATGACTGCAAGATTCTGGAATGCAATAGTTTTGTCCCGCATGTCATGAGCACTGTACAAAGGAACTGTTATTTTCTCTAGATTTTTTCGAATATCTTTAAGTGCATACATGAAGCTCACCCCTCCACGGACAAAAGCTCCACCGTATCCAATCCATAGCTCCTCTCCGTCATTCACCTGCTTTCCTCCTCGGTATATATGAGGATTGATCGCCGGTGTGAAGATTGAGATAAGACGCATAAAGTAGTATCCCCACTTTTGGATTGAACCGAGTCGCACGTCATTGAGAAACACGGGAGCTGCCACTGTTGCTATAGCTTCAGGAGCCTCAGGAGTGTCTGAGAACTCTTCTCCTAACCGGAGAGTCATCGCACCGCCCATTGAAGTTCCCAATACAAATATCTGATTATACTCTGTGCGTTTTTCCAGATAATACGATTTAAGATATTCGTACCACTGCGTAAACGTTGTGTTATACAAATCTCCAGGTTTTGTGCCGAATCCGGGTAAGAGCGGTACATACACATCAAACCCTCGTTCAAAAGCTGCGTTCGCACTATATTCATATGCATATGGAGTACTCGGATATCCGTGAACCATAATAATTGCCGCATCAGCAGGTGGATCATGCTGCAACACAATGGAAAGGCATCTTGGATCAAATACTTCATCAATATTTGGTTCAATAGGCTCTGTATGTTTATCTTGGTACCCCCAGAGAAGAGCACTCCAACTGAAAGCTATTACGAGTACCACTGCTACTAACACATATACCATAGCGGTAGCATAGACGATATTTGTTATGCCGGCAAGGTTGAGAATATAAAAAAGGGCTCACCACATAGCGAGCCCTTTCATCTCATAGAGATATAATTACATGAATAAGCCTAATGCAGGACGTAATCCATTTACCAGCGGCTCCATATATGGAACTACTGCGAGTAGTACACCAGCGGCTACTGCAGAACCAAGTACACCAGCAACGTTCGGCCCCATGGCATGCATGAGAAGGAAGTTCTGCGGGTTATATTCCTGACCTACTTTGCTTGCAACACGAGCTGCCATAGGAACAGCCGAAACACCAGCAGCACCAATCAATGGATTAACCGGGTGCTTCTTATCCAGAGCATTCATGAGTTTGGCAATGAGGACACCAGTTGCTGTACCAAAACCAAAGGCAACCATTCCGAGCACCAAGATTCCCAATGTATTCAAGTTGAGAAAGTATGCAGCTTCCATCTTTGAACCAACCGAAAGTCCAAGGAAAATCGTGACGGTATTCATGAGTGCATTCTGCATAGTATCGCTCAACCGATTCGTTACTCCACACTCTTTGGCCAGATTGCCAAACATAAGAGCACCTACTAACGGTGTAGCCGAAGGAAGGAGAATAGCACATACAGTAAGAACGCTCACTGGAAATAAAATTTTCTCAACTTTTGAGACGGGGCGAAGCTGCTCCATCTTAATGAGACGTTCCTTTTTAGTCGTTAATAATCTCATAATGGGTGGCTGAATGATAGGAACCAAGGCCATGTATGAGTAGGCGGCCACCGCGATTGATCCCAGGAGATCAGGAGCGAGACGGCTCGTTACATATATAGCAGTAGGTCCATCAGCACCGCCAATTATTCCAATTGAGGCAGCTGCATGGAGGTCAAAGGTAATTCCAGGAATGAAGGAGAGCACGAGAGCTCCCAACAGTGCAAAGAAAATACCTACCTGTGCAGCAGCACCCAACAGTAAAGTCTTAGGATTTGCAATTAGCGGACCAAAGTCGGTCATTGCTCCTACACCCATAAAAATCAGGATGGGGAATAGGCCTGTCTCAATACCCATGTCGTACAAGAGTTTTATAAAACCAACTCCACCGGAACTACTGGATGGGTCTACACCTGCAATGTATGCAAACGGAATGTTTGCCAGAATACAGCCAAACCCAATAGTCACCAGCAGCAGTGGTTCAAAACCCTTTGCAATTGCGAGGTACAACAACACAAATCCTACAAGAATCATGATAATGTTGCCCCAGCCTCCGGCAGAGAGGAACCCCACGAGTCCGGTCGTCTGCCATAATTGTGAAAAAGCTTGTCCAATCATGTCAAAACTCCCTTACCCGATTATTGCGAGTACATCGTCTGCCATCAACTGATCACCCTGCTTAACCATAATCTTTGAAATGGTACCAGCTACAGGTGCGAAGATTTCATTTTCCATTTTCATTGCTTCCATAACGAGGATTAAACCGTTCTGATCAACTTGATCTCCCTCTTTTACATCAATACGAAGGACAAGACCCGGCATGGGAGCCTTAACTTCAGTTCCTGCACCGGAAGAGGGTGCTGGAGCTGCCTGTGGAGCGGGTGCAGCGGCCGGTTGTGCCGGTGCAGGTGTTGGCGCTGCAACTGGAGCTGCAACAGTTTCTCCTCCAATGACAAGTAATACTTCATCTGCATTGAGCTGATCGCCCTGCTTTACCTTGATTTCTTTCACAGTTCCCGATACAGGTGCGAAGATTTCATTTTCCATCTTCATGGCTTCCATAACCATCAGCACATCATTTTCTTTTACCTTATCGCCAACACTGACGTTTGATCGAAGAATGAGGCCTGGCATAGGAGCCTTTACCAATACATCCTCAGTAGAAGATGCAACAGGGGCTGAAGCGACGGGAGTCGCAACAGCAGCAGCTGGAGCTGAAATACCTTCCTTCACTGCAATGTTGTAGGCAACACCGTTGACCACAGCTTGTGAATCCTTGAGCTGTACAGCATATGTATTGTTGTTTACTGTTACCGTGTAATCATTAACTGGATTTTTTGCAGGTGCTGCAGGAGCCGCTTCAGGCTTCTTCTCAGCACTCTTAAGTCGGACACCATTCACTTTCGCATTTCCTGTGAGATAAAGAATGCCCTTCTCTTTACAGGATGCAGCAATAAAGATATTTTCTTCGGTGGTTTCAAGATTTTCTGCCTTGAGCATTGCAATTGCAGCATCTCGGCCTTTTTTGGGATCCTTGTCGTTAATATCAACGGCCTTCTCTTTGGTAGGCTCTAATTTTAACTGCTCCGAAGAGATTTTTATTACTTCTGGATCTGGTTCTACAGGAGTACTGCCAAAGTAGCCAAGTACCATTTTCCCATATCCTTCAGCAATTTTTTTCCAAGGACCAAACATTACGTTGTTAAAAGCCTGCTGGAAGTAGAACTGAGACACAGGAGTAACACTCGTTGCATACCCACCTTTCGCAACAACATCTGCCATTGCGTGAGTAATTTCTGCAAAACGATCCATAAGTCCGTTATCACGAAGCATTTGAGTATTCGCTGTAAGAGCCCCGCCGGGGAGAGGTGAGAATGGAATAATCGGGTTAACCATAGTAGCTTCAGGTGGAAGGAAGTAGTCACTCATACAATCTTGGAAGACACGTTCTGCCTCCATGACTTTGTCAATGTCTACATCCAGCGTGTAATCGGTACCACGAAGTGCATGCCACATGGTAATAACGTCGGGCTGACAGGTTCCTCCGGACACTGGAACAAGGGAGAGATCCACTTGGCTAGCACCAGCTTCAAGAGCACTTACATACTGTTGAATACAAACCCCGGCAGTTTCGTGAGAGTGGAATACGATATTCATATCCTTGCCAAGCATTTTCCGTGCACGCTTGATAGTTTCATACACAACCTTCGGTGTACTGGTACCTGAAGCATCTTTGAAACAGACAGAATCATAGGGGATTCCCGCATCGAGAATGTTCCTCAATGTCTGTTCATAGAAATCTGGATCATGTGCTCCAGTAGCACCGGGGGGCAATGCCATCATGGTTACACAAACTTCATGCCGTGCACCTGCTTCATGAATAGCACGTCCACTATCAATAAGGTTGTTTACATCGTTTAATGCATCAAAGTTTCTGATAGTCGAGATACCATGCTTCTTGAACAGGTCAGCATGCATCTTGATGATATCTCGTGGCTGCGAATCGAGACCGACTACGTTGATACCTCTGGAGAGGGTTTGTAGATCAGCATCTGGACCTGCAACACGACGGAAATCATCCATCATTTTAAATGCATCTTCATTGGTATAAAAGTAGAGTGACTGGAAACGTGCACCACCACCTGCTTCGAAGTGATTGATGCCTGCATCCCGTGCAGCTTCTACAGCTGGTAGGAAATCTTTGGTGAATACTCTGGCTCCATAGACCGATTGGAATCCGTCTCTGAAAGCCGTACACATGAAATTTACCTTTTTCATAGGAACTCCTTGGATGTGTGTTAGCGCTTCGACTGCGCGACAGCTGCGGCTATTGCCGCGGCGATCTCTGCTCCCGCAGTGTTAGCGACGGGGGAACCAGAGGCGGAAACGGGACGTTTCGCAACTGTTGAAATTTTTTCTGGTATGAACTTCTTTACGAAAGCAGAGAGACCTTTGGTCGTGAATACCAGCAATGTGAGGAATAGAAATACTACCCCCATCCCCAGTACCAGCAGTATGAGACCATTGTTCACTTGCTCGACAAGAAGTTCTTTCGGCAATTGGTGTAGCATGTGCTGTGCTCCTTGAATTATATTGTCGACACCGATAGTAACCGGTGTAAAAGAATTCAATCTACTATAGCTGGAAAGCGTATGTCTTTCAAGGCATAAGTTTTATATTTGCCGTACTCCATGAGATGACAAACCGATAATTAGCGTCATGATTCTAAAAATTTAAGGGTAATAACTCAGTATTTTCTGGACCTCGACAGTCAGCTCTGGATATACTGGAAAAAGGAGTAGAAATTCATGGATGACATAGGACGATTAACTTGGCAGACTTTAGAGCGGGATACCATTTTCACTGGCCCCATTTTCGATATTCAAAGTGTTCGGAGAGCTTCAACCGATGGTAGAGTAGGAGAGTTTGTTGAATTAAACGCACCACTTTGGGCCACCGTGATACCCTGGTTTCGAAATGAACAGGGAGTTCCCATGTTTATAATGGTACGACAGTATCGTCATGGAAGTGATTCCGTAACAATAGAGTTCCCGGCAGGAACAATTGATGCTGGAGAGGATCCTGAAACTGCAGCCAAAAGAGAACTGCTGGAAGAGACAGGATGTGAACCGGTTGGGAATATGTACGAAATTGGTTCCATATCACCGAACCCGGCTTTCATGAATAATCGAGTTTGGTTTTATTTCGTTGAGGGCGTCAGAAACGTGGGTGAACAACATCTTGATGAACATGAGCAGCTTGATATACTTACAGTGCCGGTAAAAGAAGTGCTGGCTTCCATGGGTACCGGGCAGTACGATAACGGTATCATGATGATTGCACAGGCTTTTTTTCTGAGATTTGCTCAAAACCGACCGGATTTACTTTCATAGGAGACGATCATGAGAAAAACAATTTTTATACTGATTATTGCAAGTTTAGTGTTCTTCGGAGGGTGTACAGGCACCTCATTAATTGAACAAAGCAGAACAATAGCTGTTCAGGGGACTGGAAGAGTAACAGTTGCTCCCGATATCGCCTCACTTTCTATTACTGTTTCTGAACTAGCTGAAACCACGAGTGAAGCACAGCAACTCACCAACAGGAAAGTTGCAGTATTGCTCGAGATGATTCGTGAGGCAGGAGTTGCCGATTCTGATATACGGACAACTGCACTGAGCTTCTCTCCAGAATATACATGGAAAGAGAATGAGCGAATCCTTGTAGGACAACGTGTGCAGCAATCGTTATATGTCATCATACGGGGAATTGATGGAAAATCTACTACGCTTCCCCATCTCATGGATAGTTTTGGAACAGTTTCCGGTATCACCATGGGGGCTGTCCAATTCAGTAAAGATGATACGACTGTTGAATATGAGGCAAGTAGAAAACTCGCTATGGAAAAAGCTATCCAGAAAGCATCCGACTATGCTCTTGCCGCTGGAATGCAACTTGGCAAGCCGCTCACAGTCTCAGATTATTCTTCAAACGATTATCAGCCGCTGAATAGGAGTTCTGCTATGAAGGCGGATGTCATGATGATGGAGAGTGCAGTTTCTACAGAACTTCCCTCTGGAGAAATAACGATTTCCAGTAGCGTATCGGTGGTATTTGAACTTCAATAGAAGGTAGTACTACATACAGTGTGGGTCAGTGTCGAATAATGCGAGCTCGGATTCGCGAGAGATGTACATAGTTACGTGGCGAATTCCTGCCTCAATAGTATGCTCGTCTTTTTCTATGAATCCAAGTGTTGCATAGAATGAGGCCGCATGTTCCTGGGCATGTATATAGATAGGTTCTTCCAGCTGATTCATGCGTACAGACCGAATGCCCTCACGAATAAGGATTTTACCTAGATGTTTCCCTCTATACGCTGGGAGAATGGCTATTCGTTCCAGTTTTACACCCTCATCGGTCTTGCGATAACGAAGCGTTCCAACAGGATTGCCTTTACTCCAGAGCAGGATGTGACCACTCTCATTATCTTTTCCATCTTGCTCGATGTCTCGAGGAACTCCTTGTTCTTCAATGAATACACTCTCTCGAATTGCAATGCAATCAATGAGGGATTGTAAATCGTACGGTTTTCGTTGGATTCCAAGAGGAATGACTATTACGTGACAATCAGATGAGTCCATAGATTCACTATATCTCTGGGTATAAGGAGAATCAATAGCCTTACTATTCCTTTAATGCCTTTATATGATAGATTCTCGAGCCAAAATCACCAAGTACTCGGGTCTCTTTGTCGTATCCTGTTCCCCCGAATTGCTGGTTTAAAACGATTCCATGATAGGCAAGGATATCCCCGCCTACAATATAGTATTCGATTTCACTTTCGAGATGGACCGTCTCCTCCACAATTCTCTGAAGCGTGCCATCATTCTTAATTCGAACAGGACTAAGCATATTTACCAATGATCCGAATGTTCGAATATCTACAGATTCTTGTCGCGGTGTCACAGCATAAGTCAAATCGGGGTCTGCTATGGGAATCCTTAGCAAATCAGCGGGTGGATTAGCTCTGTTGAGTGTTTGAAAAAAGAGTACCAGCATTTCAGTTCGATCGGGGCTTGAAACTACCCAGATAGACTGTTCATGCTTTGCGATAGGTTTGATTCTAAAAAAATCACCATACTGAAGCAACGAACGGTGTGTTTTATAGAATGCAATTTGATTTTTAATAATTTGTTGTTCTTGGACGCCGAGTTGTGTAATATCTATTTCATACCCTAAAACACCAAAAGCAGCGACATTAAATCTCGATTCAAGATGGGTAGTACGAAGAGTTTGGTGATTAGGAGACTCGGAAACATGGGCTCCGATTGCCGAAAGAGGGTACCCGCAAGCGGTTCCCTCCTGGATGTGCATACGAGATAACGCATCGGTGTTATCACTGGCCCATCCTTGCGGCATATAACAGAGCATACCAAGGTCGAAGCGATTACCTCCGGAGGCACTCGACTCAAACAGCATTTGAGGAAACGCCTCAATAAAACGCTCAATAAGTTCGTATAGACCAAGCATGTACCGGTGGTTGAATTCATCCTGACGGAAATGATCTTGGCCACTGTACATATCGCTAAACATGCGGTTCATATCCCACTTTACATAATCTACATTCCCCAGTCTCCAAATAGTTGAAAGAGCCTCAAAAAGGTAGTCTCGTACCTCTTTTCGGGTGAGATCCAGCAGATACTGGTTTCTTCCCGGTGAAGGATTTCTTTCAGGGAGTGCTACCATCCAGTCGGGATGTTCTCTATACAGCTGGCTTTTACGGTTTATCATCTCAGGTTCACACCAGAGGCCAAACAGCAATCCCATACCATGAATCCTTTTTGACAGGCTGGCTAGACCGTTCGGCAATTTCTTCGTATTAACTGTCCAATCACCTAAACTTGTTGTGTCATCCTCTCTGCTGCCAAACCACCCATCATCAAGTACGAATAATTCAATACCAAGATCAGCAGCACTTTTTGCAATTTCCAATACTGTCTTTTCCGTAAAGTTGTAGTAAGTCGCTTCCCAGTTATTTATAAGAATGGGTCTCTGATGATACTTCCAGCTCCCTCTTACTATATTCCCATTTATGAAGCGATGGAAATTCTTGCTTGCCCCATTTATCCCTTCATGTGAGAACGTTAAGACAGCTTCAGGTGTATGAAATTTTTCTCCCGCACGAAGTTGCCATCTAAACGTAGCAGGGTTAAGGCCGCTCAGGACTCGAATTTTTTCATATGGGGTCACTTCTATGCTTTCTGCATGATCACCACTATAAACGAGATTACACCCTATACAATCGCCCTGGCTCTCCTGTGTTCCCGATGCGGTCAAGAATATGCAGGGGTTATGACGAGAAGAACTCACACCAGCTTTCGAATCATTTAGATGAATTCCAGGTCGAAGCGTTTGACTTGTTCTATACCGTTCACGTGCCCAAGCACCGTCGAACGTAATTAGATCATAATCGCAGGTAGGTAGGTCGAGTTGCATACTGGCAAAGCGTTCGATAGTAATGGACTCACCCGATTCGTTTGTGATTGCACTTTTCCTCACAATCACATCTGCGTGGTCGAAGGTGGTATAATATAGTTCAAGCCTCAATGAGGAACTTCGCTCAAGGAGAACTATGATGAGAGTAGTACATTGATTTTTATCACCATAGGATTCAGGTAGTCCAGAGAATGATCTTGGCTTACCCTTAATAATTCGATGTTCTTTAAATATAAAATCGGATACGCGGCTACCATCAAGCCTGCTGAAAACTATTGCAGGTTCTCTAAAGTCACCCTTTCCAAAAGTTGAGAATTCAAGGCATAGGTTATCAAGGTTGACCGTAGGATGCTCCTCATCATAAGCAATGGAAGTTCCTGTAGGAATGGTATGTTTGTCGTAGAGTGGCTCAATATGGTTTGTGGTACGGATTCTTCTTCCGTAGTAGAGGTGTTCGAGGTGATGAGTTTCGTTGACCCTGAACATATAGGTTGTCCACATGGTATGTAGGGTGAAAACTAGATCTCGTTCATGTATCATCGCAATCTCCTAGCAACCGACAGTTGTGCGTGAATTTTTTCCATGGTAGTATCATGTTGCTTTACAGTATAGCCTGCTCTGTTTGTTTTTTCATCCATCAGTTGGAAAAATCGAAAAACAGTGACTAGGTTGCAGTTGTGAGGAGGTCGTCGTATGGATGTGAAGAGATTGCAGTTGTGGGAAGGGCGGCACGCTACTATGCTTTCTAACGAAACATTTCGTACCGTTATGGAAGATCATGGAGGCATGGTTCTTGAGTTAAGTAATATAGGGGAATCAGGGGGACGGATTAATGCACATCCTCTGTATGCCTTTAGAGGAAGAGAACCCTCCATTCAATCCGATGAAAATTATGAGTTTTGGCATAATAGTAATCTCCTCTATTTCTTGGGAGGGAATTTTTTCTGTTTCCCCAATTTTGGACCTAATCATACGGTGAGCGGTGTGTATCATGAAGCTCATGGCTGGACTGCAAATAGTCTGTGGACTGTTGTGAAGTATGGTACAGATGCCGAGCTGCGTGCAAATTGGCTGTTTTCAACTCTCAGTAGTCCAGAACCCAATTATCCTTTTCATGTAAAAAAAATTGATATGGTATTACCTGGACATCCAGTCTTGTATAGCAGTATTGCAGTCACAAATGCAGGTCTCGAACCATTGGCAGCAAATGCTGCGTGGCACAATACGGTAGGTTCTCCCTTCCTTGAGACTGAATGTATTGTTAATCTGAGTGCAAAACAATTTTCCACAGCCCCTCAGGATTCTGAATTCGAGAGAACTGGAAGACTTGCGTGCGGGGTGGAATTTGATGATCTAGAAAAAGCCCCACTGAAAAAAGAGGGTACATGCAATATTTCCCAAGTTCCCGGGATGATAGGTTATACCGACTTCATCACAGGGAGGATTCCCGATGATGCCCGACTAGGATGGAGCAGTGTTATTAACCCGCGGTTGAAGATGGTCTACTTTTCATTTTTTCCCGGCCCTGCTGCTGTAGAGCAGAATGAAGTTCCTCTATTGTTCAATAATTTGTGGATGCAATATGGTGGACGACCGTTCACTCCCTGGGCTTTGTATGAAGGAGGGACCGATCAGACATTCGCACTCGGGGTAGAGAATTCTATAGGGCACTATGCAAACGGCCTGGAAAGAGCTCTTAGAGAGCAAGAGGTTCTCGGAGCACCCACTACGGTAACAATTCCACCTGGAGAAACTCGCATACAGCGATACGGAACAGCCTTCACGAGTTTTGAAAATGCGAAGATGGCTGCAGGGGTACAGTCTGTAGAACAGGTGGTGGAAGGCTTAGTGCTTAAACGAGGAAAGTCCTGGGCTTTTATTGAAAGTGATTCAACCTTCCACTTTTTAAAACTTATGGAGAAGAAGCTGTTCTGAATTTCTCATCATGAAAACACTACTATAGCGGTATACAGGAAGAGGCTGCTGCGAAAGTCTTTCCACTCTCGCAACAGCCTCTCATGAAAGGTGCCGACCGGATTCGAACCGGTGCATAGAGGTTTTGCAAACCTGTCCCTTACCACTTGGGTACGGCACCATTAGTTATGCAATCTGCAGCATCCTCAATTTCACGCTCTTATTAGTTTGGATGCGATGTAACAAATCATTACGGAAGATAGCAGAAATTTACAGGAAAGGCAACCCTGCAGAGAAGTGTGACTATCTGGAAATGTCTAGTATGTGTACTGAAATCTTTATGAACTATTTTGTTCTATTGGATGAGTTTTTATCGTTGACAACATCAGAAACGTTCAATATAATTCAAATACATTCACAATATGTTCATATAAGGAAGATTGAATCGTGGGATTAATTCCAGCCGATAGACAACGACAGATTTTAAGTATTGTAACTCAAGTTGGTGTGGTTCAGGTTCAGGAACTCAGTGAACGGTTTGGTGTGAGTGTACTTACTATACGACGAGATTTAGACCATCTAGCGAGTGAGGGATTAGTTGAACGTACTCATGGAGGAGCTACATTACGACGAACCTTGCCAGTAGAACCTCTTTACGCTCAGAAGGCGTTGGAATTTCCAAAAGAAAAACAAGAAATTGCTGGGTTGGCAGCTTCCTTAATTGAAAATGGGGATACCGTCTTTATCAATAGCGGCTCCACAACATTTGAGGTTATCAAGGCACTCAGAGATCACGATATTACGATAGTTACAAATAATATGGACGCTGCATGGATTGCTAATGAAGATGCACGATTTCGCCTCATCTTTGTAGGTGGCGTGTATAGAACACGCTCCCATGCAGTTTCCGGAGGATTTTCGCAGTTTGTTATACAACAGGTATATGCAAATAAAGCAATAATCGGTGTTGATGGATTTAGTCTCTCTGCTGGATTAACCACTCCTGTTATTGAGGAGGCAGAGACAACCCGCGGCATGATTGAACGTACTGTAGGAAAAGTCATTGTGGTTGCTGCAAGTAATAAAATCGGTGTTCTATCCAATTTTAGTACAGTAGGAGCAAATGACATAGATGTGGTAATTACCGACGCCGCTGGAGAGCAGCTGCTCTCACAGTCTGAGCTCGAAGAGAATGATATTGAACTACTAGTAGCGGGTGCCCGCTACATTGAGGAAGGAGAATCTTAATGGCATACGAAGATGCTTACAAAAATTGTGTATGGGTCGATTTCCACCTTTTGGAATCGTTTATGGTAGATGCCTTACAGGCTGTCGGAGTTCCTGAAGAGGATGCACGTGTAATCGGGGATGTTCTCATTGAATCGGATAAGCGGGGAATTGATTCACATGGAATTGGACGATTAAAACCTATTTATATTGATCGAATAAACATAGGCATTATGAGTCCAACTACCGAAATTGAGGTACTTAAAGACGATACCACCACAGCTGTACTGGATGGTCATAATGGCATGGGGCATGTCGTGAGTAAAAAAGCCATGGAAATGGCAATTGAAAAAGCCAAGAAGTATGGTCTTGGTATGGTTGCAGTTCGTAACAGTAATCACTATGGTATTGCAGGTTACTACGCTACCATGGCCATTGAAGCTGGAATGATAGGGATTACAGGAACAAATGCCCGTCCTTCGATTGCACCTACATTTGGTGTAGAAAATATGCTGGGAACAAATCCTCTCACCTTTGGTATTCCTACAGATGAAGAATTTCCCTTTGTACTCGATTGTGCTACGAGTGTTACTCAACGGGGAAAAATTGAAGTTTATGGGCGAGCTGGTAAAGAGCTTCCTCCAGGCTGGGTGATTGGTCTTGATGGTACTACACGAACCGATACACAGCGGGTGTTGAAAGATCTTACTACAGGACAAGCAGCACTTACACCCCTTGGAGGAATTGGGGAAGAGACTGGAGGATACAAAGGCTTCGGATACGCAATGGTCGTTGAAATTCTTTCTGCAGCACTTCAGGATGGCTCATTCATGAAAGAACTGAATGGATTTGATGCTGATCATAAACCAATTCCGTATCCACTTGGACATTTTTTCATGGCGATTAATCCCGAACGGTTTATGGGACTTGAAGTTTTCAAGCGTGTTGCCGGAACAATATGCCGACAGATTCGGGATTCTCAGAAGGCTCCTGGAGAAGAGCGTATCTACACTGCAGGGGAAAAAGAGCATGAAGCATGGCAGTATAGAAAGGTTCACGGTTGTCCCGTTCCACAAACACTACAAAAAACGATGATTGAACTTCGTGACACGTACAATCTCGATTATCGATTTGATTTCGAATAAAAAAAGAGAGGATGTTACCTATGGATGATGTATTAAAAGAGAAAGCCCTACGTTACCACTCACTAGACGGAGTGCCAGGAAAAGTATCGGTTGTTCCAACAAAACCGTGCCAGACGGCTGAAGAACTATCACTTGCCTATACTCCTGGTGTTGCCAAACCGGTTCTTGAGATTGAGGCAAACCCTGAAGATGCCTACAAGTACACCGCAAAGGGTAATCTTGTTGCAGTTATTTCAAACGGTACAGCCATTTTAGGTCTTGGAGACCGAGGAGCTCTTGCTTCGAAACCTGTTATGGAAGGAAAGGGTGTCCTGTTTAAACGATTCGCCGATATTGATGTATTTGATATTGAACTCAATGAGAAGGACCCGAAAAAAATAATTGAAATGGTAAAGGCCATGGAGCCTACCTTCGGTGGGGTGAATCTGGAAGACATTAAAGGTCCTGAATGCTTTGAAATTGAACAGACACTTATTGAGCAGTGTAATATTCCAATTTTTCATGATGATCAGCATGGAACCGCAATTATATCCACAGCAGGACTCATGAATGCAGTGGAAATTGTCGGGAAGAATCTCTCCGATATTACTGTTGTAGTGAATGGAGCGGGAGCTGCAGGAATTTCATGTGCAAAAATGTTCGTTGCTGCGGGAGTCAATCAAAAAAATATTATTATGCTCGATAGCAAAGGGGTCATCTACAAGGGTAGAACTGCTGGCATGACCAAAGAGAAAGCCGAATTTGCTCGAGAGACAGATGCTCGTACATTGGCCGATGCCGTGAAAAATGCCGACGTCTTTATGGGGTTGTCAGTGGCTGATTGCCTCACTCCCGATATGCTTAATAGCATGGCAAAGGATCCCATAATTTTTGCTATGAGTAATCCGAATCCAGAAATAGCCTATGACCTTGCCGTCGCTACGAGAAGTGATCTTATTATGGCTACTGGCAGAAGCGATTACCCCAATCAAATCAACAACGTTCTTGGCTTCCCTTTCATTTTCCGAGGGGCTCTTGATGTCAGAGCAAAAACAATCTCAGAAGGAATGAAAATGGCAGCGGCAAAGGCTCTGGCATCTTTAGCCAAGGAGCCCGTTCCTGAAATAGTAAGAAAAGCGTATGCAGGAAAGGAATTTTCATTTGGTAGAAACTATATTGTTCCCAAACCGTTCGATCCTCGAGTGATTGAGTGGGAAGCAGTAGCTGTAGCCCGAGCGGCATGTGATGAAGGTCTTGCATTACATCCTATTACCGATTGGGATGCGTATCGAGAAGGACTCAGAAAACGCATGGCTCATTATTGGAATTAGATGCAGGCACATACGTAAACGAAGCTCCCGCCAGGTTGAAGGTGGGAGCTTCCTAATTGTTAATCTGCAATTCCCCAGGCTTCTTTTAACTGAGTTTTTGCTTGATCAAGCACCTGCTGATACTGTTGAGAGAGTTGGGCAAAATGCTTTTGGAGCATCTGAATGAATTCGGGATCCTGATCCATGGACATGTTTGAGGCTCGACCATATTTCTGCATCATCTGTTCCCGCTTCTGTTCAAAGACTGGTTGATATTGTTGTCTTGCTCGTTCCAACAGAGAGTCTCGTGCTTCAATATATTTCCCCATGAATTGGCTAATCTGATTAATAAGGGAGACTGTATCGCTCTCCTTTCCATCCATGAGTTCTACAATATGGTGAATTTTTTTCATTCGTTCCTCATACTCCGTGCTCTGAGGCAGTGCAACATTCATGACAACAGTGGAAGCTATTCCCTGCTTTAAAAGCACAAGTTCATCTCCCGACTTTGAAGCCAGAGCAGCTTGAAGTTCCTTACCCTCAGATTCAATCTCAGTTAAATAGGTTCCAGCGAGACGTTTGCCTTCGTTAATACGTAAATCACGAGTGATTTTTTCTGGATCGGCCTCTATTCCCTCTGTCTTTTCCAACGCAATTTCCCAAGCCGATTTAAGTAATGCCATAACTCTGACTCCTTGTCTCAAGTATATTTAATTTTCTCTACCCTAAAAGATAGCGATAAGAGCTGTCTTGGACAAGTATGGATGTCGACTATGCCTGCACGAGCGAAATATGGACGTTTATGATAAAAAAGAGTAAAATTTCTGTATGCAAAAAACAACTCCATACTACTACCAGCAGACCTATGAAAGAGAACTTAGTGCAATCATTACAGAAATCACTACCTATAATAAAAAACCAGCAGTCATACTGGATCAAACAATATGCTACCCCGAAGGTGGAGGACAACCTGGAGATATCGGTAAATTGGGCAATGTCTCCATTTTGGATACGGTAAAAGACAGCACAGGTCAAATTCTCCATGTACTTTCAGACGAACCTCAAGAAGGAGTGGGTGAGCAAGTCCGTATAACAATTGATTGGGAGCACCGATATGATTATATGCAGCAACATACTGCTCAGCACCTACTCTCAGGAACTTTGTATCGATTATTTACATTAGATACTGTCTCGGTACATTTAGGACATGATTCACTTAGTATCGAGGTGGATACTCAAGAACTTTCCACGCAAGATATTGATACACTCGAGCAGGAAGTGAATCAGATCCTTTCGCATAACATTGCAGTAACTGCTCAAGAACTCTCTCTAGATGAGGCTCAAAAGCTTGGCCTTCGCAGATCTATCAAGGTCGATGGAGATGTTCGCATTGTTCGTATAGGAGAGTATGATGCCATTGCCTGTGGCGGAATCCATGTGCAGCGGACTCATGAAATTGAGGCCATTCAATTTTTGCGAATGGAGCCTATACGGGGGCGTGTAAAAACGTATTGGCTTGCAGGTGCTAGGGCTGTGAATGCAATCCGAAGAAATCGAAAGATTGTAGATGCTGCAGGAACTCTCCTGTCGGTACCTCCTGAAGGTATTGTTGACGGAATAGAATCCGTATATCAGCAACTTTCAGATATTCGGTACAGAGTAGGAGAACTTTCACGAATTGTTGCACAGGTGAGAATGGATGAAGCCTTGAAGTCATCCCAGACAATGAATAACGTTCCCGCTGTTGTGATTGATGCAACTCCATGGGCTGACGATATAATGAAATACTTCCCAGAAACTCTCTTCGCCATCCCTGCGATTATGGCATGTATTGTTCGTACACGAGAGGATGGCAAACTTACTTGGCAGATAGCTTTAAAAGGGTGCGGCAATGAAATTGACCGATTTAATGAAATTCGTAACCGCGCACTTCCCATTATTTCAGGAAAAGGGGGAGGGAAACCTCCTCTCTGGCAAGGGATTGGGTTGCTTCCAGATAATAAAGACCAATTCATAGATAAAGTAATGCAGATATTCGCAGGTACCATAGATGGCAAATCATCCTAAAAAGTCCAGAAATATTCGAATTCAACTTTTTAATGACTCCGTATTTCATGAATCAGGTGGTCTTAACTGGTATCAGATTATTGGAAAGACGATTGTGGTCATGGGATTTTTCCTTATTGTATATGCAGTTGCTCTTCTATTGCTTAAAGACCGGTACAATCAGATAGGGTTGTGGGTTGTAGATCATTTGGGTCTCATGGGGGTGGCCTTTTTTACCTTTTTTACCGATATGCTTATTGTACCCATGAGTGTAGACATACTATTTCCCTTCGTGCCGAGTTGGCCGCCTGTATCCCTTCTCGCTACTATGTCTCTTGCCTCTGCAATTGGCGGAATTGGAGGGTATTGGATTGGGCGTCTATTGGGACACCTTCAGATTGTGCAACTCGTAACAGCACGTTTCTCTTCTGATACAAGACGATTAGTCAGTCATTATGGAGTATGGGCGGTTGTTCTCGCCGGGCTTACACCGATTCCGTTTTCAACAGTCTGCTGGATTGCAGGTATGGTGAAGGTTAATCCGTATGGTGTTGCCTTGGCATCCCTCTCTCGAATTCCTAGAATGATAATCTACTATCTCCTAATTCGTGGTGGACTTGCCGTTATCTTTTAGATGTTTCAACTTTATGAAGCAGTGAGTTGATTCTCTCAACGATTCTTTCGGCCCGTTGCGGTGCATCTCCCACATATTCAGAAGCATCGAGAAGCGAGAGAATCGTATCCTTTTCCATATATTGTAGAATTCGAGCATCTTCACATAACAGGGCAGCCAGTGGATTTTCTTCACCTTTGAGTACCATAGGCCATGCACTGAGTGCGTGTTCCCTGATCACTTCATGCATCTCCTGCCGATTAGCTCCCTTCTTGCCTAGTTCCATAAGCACCCGTTCACTTGCCGCAAACAGTCCATATCGATCTAGGTTATGGCGAATACCGATTTCATGAAAAACCGTACCTTCCACAAGCCTGTTAGCAGTAATGAGAATTTCTTCGGTAGCAAGAAACATTTCAGGAAGAACAACTCGTCTATTTGCGGAATCATCTAGGGTTCGTTCAAGCATAGTATCTGCAGCATTATGCCATAAGACGTCTACTTGAGCAGAAACGAACCTGCAGAGAGAATCTATCTTCTCTGCGTTGATAGGGTTCCGTTTAAAGGGCATTGCAGATGATCCTACCTGTTTTTCACCAAAGGGTTCACTCCACTCACCTATAGGAGGACTTTGAAGCAATCGAAGATCAAGTGCAAATTTTGCCAAAGTCGCACACAATCCAGCTAACGAGACACCCAGACGCCAGTCCTGTTTCCTGGGATATACCTGGGTTGCAACTTCAAAAGATTTCAGGTCAAGGATTTCCATGACTCGTTTTTCCAGTTCTGCGGGTGTTGCTCCGGAATCAACCAGGAGGGCCTTATATGAAGCACTTGTTCCCACCGCCCCCTTCAAGCCCTTACCTTTTAGTGAAATGAATACCCGTTCTAATTCTTCGAGATCGTCAAGAAGATCTTGTGCAGTTTGAGCCAATCGATAGCCAACTGTCGTTGGTTCTGCAGGTTGAATATGAGTGAAAGCCATGCATGGCATACTCAGTGTCTGTGCGATACGATTACCTAATTGGAGTAGAATTTCTTGTACCAATGCGATAATACGCTCCAAAGCTTCTCGTTGACGAAGAACATCCATATTATCGAGTACATCCATACTGGTTGCTCCGAGGTGGATAATACTACCCCCCACAGAACACTGTTCAGCATAGGTTTTTATTTCAGCCATAAGATCGTGATGAATTTCCTGCTCAATTTCACTTGCCCGTTGAATATCGATTTCATCTTTATGTGATTCGAGGTCAGTGACCTGAGCTTTGGTTACCAGACCCATTTCTTGCTGTACCTTTGCCAAGGCTACCCAAATATGGCGAAGTAATGAACGTTTATGGGTTTCTGACCAAATGCTACGCATGGCTTCACTGCCATATCGCCAGGAAAATGGGGAGATGTAGGTCTCATGGTCAAAAATCTGGTTCATGTAATTCTCTCTTATAAAATAATTATCTGATCGCGTTCTGGTCCAACACTTACAAATTTCATTGGAGCTCCAGTTAGTTCTGCGATTCTATTAACAAAACTCTGTGCATTTTTCGGTAGATCGTTCCAAGTCCTTGCTTCGGTGGTACTGCACATCCATCCCGGGACTTCTTCATAGACTGGTTCAGCCTTCTCCTGTCCTGCAGTATCGGGAAGATCGGTGATTAACTCTCCATCAATCATGTACCCGGTACAAATCTTAATAGTCTCAAAGGTATCGAGTACATCAAGTTTTGTAATAGCTATGCTTGTAAAGCCATTAATCCAGCAGGAAAAAGAGGCTGCTACGGCATCAAACCATCCACAACGACGGGGTCTTCCTGTGGTTGCACCATATTCACCGCCGATATCCCGAAGTTTTTCGCCAGCTGCATCGAATAGTTCGGTAGGGAAGGGCCCTCCACCGACTGAGGTTGAGTAGGCTTTCACCACTCCGATTATCTCATTAATATACCTCGGTGAAATACCAGCTCCGCTGGGAGCACCCCCTGCAGTTGGATTACTACTTGTTGTGTATGGATAAATACCCCAATCAAGATCTCGCATAACACCGAGCTGACCTTCAAGTAAAATCTCTTTATTCTCCTGAACTGCTCTCTTTATGATGGGATGTGTATCAATTATCTGCTTCCCAAAACGATTGTTCCAACGTGCACAATGTTCCATGAGTTCTTCAATATCGACTTCGGGCAAACCGTAATAAGCCAGCTGTCGATTCTTCTGGGGGAGGAGCATTTCCAATCTGGTTCTCAGTCGTTTGGGGTCGAGAATATCTGAAGCTCGAATACCAATTCGGGAAGCTTTGTCACTATAGCAGGGGCCGACACCGCGCTTTGTGGTACCTACCGCCCAGCCACTTTTCTTACTCGCCTCTTCAGCCCCATCGAGCATGCAATGCAGTGGTAGAATCAGATGAGCACGACGGTCAATAAATAGATTGCTTCCGTCCACACCGGCAGAGGCAATAGAGGAGAGTTCAGTTTCCATGGTATCAAAATTCACCACAGTTCCAGCTCCTACGACGCATACTGTTTTAGGATTGAAGATTCCAGAAGGGATGATATGAAGGGCAAACTTGCCTTTATCGTTGATCACCGTATGTCCTGCATTATCTCCGCCTTGAAATCGGATAACTACTTCGGCCTGTTGTGCAAGGTAGTCTACAATTCTTCCTTTCCCTTCATCTCCCCATTGGGCTCCTACAATAGCTGTAATGCTCATATAGACTCCTTAGTCAGCAATTTTTCTGTGCAAGCATGTTCTGCTCATGCAATTCGTGTTCATCAATATCTATGGCATCCCACGGATATTTTATCCATACATCATCAATCTCCTCACCGGCAAAGTAACGGACAATTTCGGGAGGGAATTCGGCATCTTTCTTCTTATTCTTGTTATGCAGAACGAGAACTGCAATTTCCTCAGGATCATTTTTTAACAATTCACGAATACAGTAACTGAGGGTAGCTCGGGTATCGTCTACTTCATCAATCAACAGAACTTTTTTCCCGCGCAGCTGTTGCTGAGTCTCATCTATCCATTGAATTTTCTGAGGGTAATCGCTATGAGTTTGATCTATACCATAATAGGAAATTCCTACGGCATAAATCGGTCTGTTGATATAGGTTTTTACAATACGGGCTGGAATAAATCCTCCGGAACCAATTGCCACAATTACATCTGGATTGTAACCGGATGCCACAAGGCGGTCTGCAAGCGACTTCACTAACTTGTGAATCGACGCATACCCTACATAATACTTGTTGTTCATGAATCTTCCTTTTTATCGTCTATTCGATTACCGGTACCATTTCAGCAATATAGGGGAGTGTTCGGTACTGTTCAGCATAATCCAATCCATAGCCGACCACCCAGACATCGGGTATTTCAAAACCAATGTAATCTAGTTCCACATCTACTTTTCTTCTATTGGGCTTGTCGAGCAGTACTACCGTTTTTAGCGATTTTGGACTTCGGGCTTTAAAGTTTCTGCATAAGTAGTCCAGTGTATATCCACTGTCAAGAATATCTTCCACAATCATGACATGGCGGTCTTCCAGATTTTCTCTGGTATCCATTATCAGTCGTACATTACCGGTGGATTGTGATGATGCCCCGTAGCTAGATAATGAGATGAAATCGACTACGTGGGGAATCTTCAGCTTGCGGCAGAGGTCGGCCAGAAAAATGAAAGAGCCTTTCAATACTCCAACAAGTATAAGGCTCTCTGTAATTCCTTCGTACTCTTTATTTATCTGATAAGCAAGCTCATCTACACGACGTTGGATAGTGTCTGCGTCTATCAACACACGAACCAAGTCCTTCGTGAGAGCGGGAATCGCGATAGATGTCATGGTCGCTCCTTTTTGGTATGCAATTATCGGTTCAATCATGGCATAACAAGAAAACTGGAGCGGTGTCAAGACTGCACATATACAGCATCGTGTCTATTCTGAAGAAGAAAGCGAGTCAATCGCTTCAACAGCATTATGAAATATTGCACTTCTTCCGACTGTTGTGTCGAATCCTCCTCGCGTGAACTGGTGTGCAACTTGAGCTTGCAGACCACAGAATATGAGCGAAACACCCCGATTTTTAAGTGATGCATGTACCTCTTCCAAAGCAATCATTGCACTGTGGTCGATACTGGGAACACCCCGAATGGAGAGAATTATTTTCCGGGCACCTTGGTTTGCAATATCTTCAAGCGAAGAGACTAATTGATCCTGCGTCCCGAAAAAGAGCTGTCCTGTTACATAGATCAATTTTACTGAAGTGTCCCTGTTTGCAAGATTCCGACCTCTTTCGTGTCGTTCATCGATGTTTGATGTGGTAATCTCGAGATAGGCACTACGTATGACAAAAAGAAACATTGAGAGCAAAATGCCGATTACAATAGCAATCGTCAGATCAAAAACAACGGTTGCAATCATTGTTATGAGAAACTGTGTGATTGATGTTTTATATCGCTTTTGAAAAAAGGTGCGTATGCTTTCCCACTCGTTCATTCTCCAGGCAGTAACCATGAGAATGCCGCCAAGTGAAGCGAGGGGAATTCGGGACATGATTGGTCCGAGGAGAAACATCGATGCAATGAGCGTTGCTGCATGGAAAATACTGGTAAGTCTCGTTCGTCCTCCCGACTTAATTGCAACGCTTGTTCGTGCAATAGCTGCGGTTGCAGGAACACCGCCAAAGAAGGGTATAAGAATGTTACCGAGCCCTTGAGCAATGAGCTCCTGCTTAGCATTGAGACGCTCTCCTCGCATTTTTCCTCCTGCAGCACCGCAAAGCAGACTTTCTATCATGCCCAAAGCGGCAATGCTCAGTGCAGGAAGCAAAATAACCTGAAAGAGTTCTAGGTCCAACATAGATAATGTAAGGCGATGCTCAAGAAAAAGTGAGCGGGGTATTTCACCGACATCGGGAACAGAGAATGGTCCGAACATATGAACGATGAGAGCTGCAATTATTCCGACAAGCGATGATGGAATCCGGGCATTCCACCGTTTTGGCCACAGAATCATAATAAGTATGACCAATATGCCGAAGAAGAGAGATTGCAATTGGATACTTTGACCTCCTTGCACATAGGAGATAATTTTTTGGATTATTGACTCTCCATGACTTTTAATTCCCAACACATTATCTATCTGACCAAATGCAATCAGGATAGCAATACCCGAGGTGAATCCAGTTATTACCGGTGATGGAATTATGGAGACTATTTTTCCTGCCGACAGCAGGGCTGCAAGTACAAGAAAAATTCCCGAAAGCATTCCAGCTGCGAGAACACCTTCAACTCCGTATCGAGCTGAGAGGGGGAGTAAGATTGCCGCCATTGCTCCTGTGGGACCGCTGATCTGGAAAGAGGCTCCCCCTAAAGCACCAATCATAAATCCAGCAAGGATGGCGGTAATGAGTCCCGCCGCGGCATCTGCTCCAGAACCTACGCCGAAGGCAAGTGCCAAGGGTAGTGCAACTGCTGCTACAGTAAGTCCTGCAAGTATATCTTTAACGAGGTTCTCTCTGGTGTATCCAGAAAATTCTCTGCGAATCATATGTGGAAATGGAAAATTCATGGGGATTTCTTCCTTGGAAAGATACTGCGAATGGCTATCGACCAACATGATGGGTATATCACTCAACCCATACAAATACAAGTAATGAAGCGGTGTCCGGACAACAACATTGACGGAATAATGAATGAAAATTATAGTATGCAGCGAGGGGGCAACTATGTTTGAACAGATAGATTTGAAATCACTGGAACTTAATCCGTTCACCACGATTCAACAGGATACATTCCTAGTCACAGCAGGAACTGAGGATGCATGGAACACGATGACAGCCGGCTGGGGTTTTTTGGGAGTTATGTGGGCTCGCCCTGCATTTGGGATTGTAATTCGCGATTCTCGTTTTACCTATGAATTTCTCGAGAACTCTCGAGGTTTTACCTGTTCGTTTTTCCCACCTGAATGGAAGAAAGCCCTTCAGTTCTGTGGCTCTCATTCCGGAAGGGATACCAATAAAGAGGAGGCTACAGGACTCACAAGTGTGGTAATTCCTGAAACCGATCTCATTACATTTGAGCAGGCAAACTTAGTCTTCTGTTGTACACAGGCATCAAGAACAGATATTGCACCATCTGATTTCTTGCTCCCTGACATTGAGAAACATTATCCGAGAAAGGATTATCACCGACTTTATATTGGATTTATTGATCAAATGCTTGTACAAAGTACCTGAAGGGGTCAGTACACGTGCACTTGACTCGCGTCATTGAACACTAACCGTGTAAAAAACCCCTGATTCCGGTATACACCATGGCGATATCTGCCTCATTGCAGGCATCAACAACCTCCTGATCCCGAATAGAACCACCTGGTTGGATGATTGCTCGTACACATGAACCTTTTAATGCATCAATACTGTCACGAAATGGGAAAAAAGCATCACTTGCGAGAACCATCGGATTTGCTGCTCCACTCTTTGTGAGTGCTATGAGAGTTGCATCTACACGAGATACTTGCCCACCACCGATTCCACAGGAGACTCTCTGTGCTGCGGTTACAATTGCATTTGATTTAACATGTTTTACCACTTTCCATGCAAATAGGAGGTCTGCAAGCTCATCGTCAGTCGGTGCCCTATGTGTAGCTACAGTAATATCATCCCGTGTAATAGACGCATTGTCCCGTTCCTGTATGAGAAGGTCGCTGCCTAGTGCACGACTTGTTAAGTGATTGGTGAGAGGAGGGATCGGGCCAGTTTCGAGTACACGAAGATTCTTTTTTTTCTTGAGAATAACTAGTGCCTCTTCTGTGAAGGAGGGTGCAGTGAGTACTTCAAAGAAAATTGAAGAGAGAAATTCTGCCATCTCCTTATTGCATACTCTATTTACGGCAATGATTCCTCCAAAAGCACTACGGGAATCTGCCTCGAAGGCGTATGTGAGAGCCTTCGTTATATCTTCATGTACAGCGACACCGCATGGAGTTGCGTGTTTTACAACCACACACGCTGGTTCTGAGAATTCTCTCAGTGTATCGATGGCTCCTTGGGTATCGCCTAAATTGTTGAAAGATAGTTGCTTCCCCTGTAGAACTGTACATTGTAAAAGACTGAACGGGTCGGTCTTACCTGGTACCAAACGTCCTCGATATACTGCGGCCCGCTGATGTGGATTCTCTCCATATCTCAGCAGACGGTCCTCTTTCTGTACAGTTCTTCTTGTATCGGTATGAAGTTCATAGGTAAGTGTGAGTTCAGCTGGAAACTGTTCCTCATTGAGATACTGGTGTATGAGTGCATCGTAAGAAGCCGTATGGCCGAATGCTTTTGTTGCAAGTTCTTTTCGTAATGCATACGGTACAGATCCTTCACTGGTTAATGCAGAAGCCACCCTATCATAGTCTGCTGCGTAGGTGAGTACAGTAACCCAAGAAAAGTTCTTTGCTGCAGAGCGAACCATGGTGGGTCCACCGATATCAATATTCTCGACTGCATCATCCAGGGAGGTGCCGTTATTATTAATAGTCTGAGCAAATGGATAGAGGTTGCACACTACGAGATCAATCCACGGAATACCATGGGTTTTTGCATCTGATGCATGCTGATCTCTCAAACCCAGTATTCCACCAGCGATGATTGGATGAAGTGATTTTACGCGACCATTCATCATCTCCGGAAACTGTGTGAGTTTTTCTACTGGAATTACTGCAATACCTTCAGACTGCAAGAGAGAAGCAGTTCCGCCAGTAGAAATAATCTCTATACCCTGAGAGATTAATACACGTGCCAATGCAACAATTCCAGTTTTATCAGAAACTGAAATAAGTGCCCGCTTAATGACTGTGGGTTTGGTATTCATATGTGTGGTGTACCACATTTTCTTACCATATTGCTACCCGCCGAGAACTCTTTCCTTTTTTTTCCTGACTCGTTACAATGGCGATACCTCTGCGGTATATCCTACAGAGGGAAACGATTCTAGGAGAGGCTATAACATGGAGATCGATGTACGGAACCTGCATCCTCTTGAGATCAGGCTACTCAGGCATGTGTCAACTGGTGAACCAATTACTTCCCAACGGTTGATAGATGAACTGGATTATAAGATTGGACAATGTAACCAATCTTTCAGCTGGCTTTCAGCTAAAGGTTACATAGAAGAGAAGGGACGTACATTTCGCACGCTGTTCGAACTTACCGAACTTGGTCGGCAACAGTTGGAACAGGGAACTCCCCCGCAGCGTATCCTTACACTGCTTCAGGAGAAAGGGCCACTTACGCTCCCTGAGATTGCAGATACATTATCATTGGAGAAATCTGATGTTGGTTCAGCTTTCGGTCTGTTAAGTAAAACAAAAGCTTGTAAAATGGGCGAGGGAAACAAGGCTGAAGCAGTAGTCACAGAAATACCTGCAGAAGTCCGGATTGCTGCTCAAGTCTTAGAAAAAGCGGCACAGGCGCCTCTTGAAGAGTCTCAGTTGACGAGTGAAGAGAAGGACTATGTTTCCAAAAATAGTAAAAAGAGAGGGGCTGCAGGAGCTCCTTTAAAACTTATTGAACGAGAAGAAGTCACCTATCAGCTTACTCCGGCAGGCAGTGAAGCTAAAAACGGTCTGCTTGCTGCAAATATAACAGGTGAGGAGTTAGGTGCTGTAACAAACGCCATGTTGTCTACCGGATCTTGGAAGCAAGCCTCTTTTCGTCCCTATAGTCTGAATACACCTCCTCCACGAATTATCCCAGGAAGAAGAAACCCTTACGGTGCATATCTGCAATGGGTAAAAGATAAACTCTGTGCACTTGGATTTGAAGAATTTGATGGTCCTCTTGTAGAAAATGAATTCTGGAATGGAGATGCTTTGTTCATGCCTCAGTTTCACAGTGCACGGGATATTCATGATGTGTACTACGTAAAGCATCCGTCACATGCAAAAGCAATCGATGAGCCATATTTGAGCCAGGTTGCAGCCACTCATGAAAATGGGTGGAAAACCGGTAGTCGTGGATGGCAATACGGTTTTGACCATGAATTTACCCGAAGACAGGTTATGAGAAGTCAGGGGACTGTACTCTCTGCAAAGACGCTGCCAAAAGCACAGATTCCAGGAAAATACTTTGGAGTCGCTCGATGTTTTCGGTACGATCAGGTAGATGCAACGCATGGTGCCGATTTCTATCAGACTGAGGGTATAGTGCTTGGTGAAGATGTTAATCTGAAGACTCTTCTTGGTCTGTTGAAGATGTTCGCAGAAGAGGTCGCTGGTGCAGAAGAGGTAAAATATGTCCCCGGTTATTTTCCATTTACCGAACCATCCATTGAGGTACATATAAAACATCCTGTACTCGGGTGGTTTGAACTTGGCGGGAGTGGTATTTTCCGACCGGAGGTTACACAGGCTCTGGGTATTGACGTCCCTGTTCTTGCTTGGGGCTTGGGTATTGACCGGATGGCACTCATGCACCTCGGTCTGAATGATTTACGCGAACTATTTACACCAGATATCGAAAGCGTACGTATGAGGAGGGGAAATTAATGCCCAAGATTGAAGTTCATGAAGCACTATTCAATTCCCTTGTGGGAAGTTCTTATACCGATGTTCAGCTCGAAGAGATGTTCCCCGTTGCAAAAGCAGAACTCGACGGCCATGACGTAGAGGAAGGCCTCTATAAAATTGAATTGAACGATACCAATAGACCTGATCTGTGGTCTGCTGCTGGAGTTGCCAGACAACTAGCCTCGTATAGAGATCAAAGTATTCCTCAATATGATTTTTTCTCAACAGAAGATGAGACTCTCGATTCTGAGGGACGAAAATTAATCGTCCATGAGCCAGCTCAGCTGGTGCGACCCTATTCCATTGGTTTCGCTGCAACTGGAAAGGTTGTTGATGAAGAAATCCTGCTTAACCTTATCCAATCGCAGGAGAAATTGTGCAATAACTTTGGAAGAAAGCGAAAGACTATTGCAATGGGTGTGTATCGGAGTGACATGATTACCTATCCGGTTCATTTTACAGGAGCAGACCCGGATGTTGCGCACTTTGTCCCTTTGCATATGGATGAAGACCTTACGTTGAGACAAATCTGTGAGAAACATCCTAAAGGTGTTGAGTATGGACCAATCGTATCAGATAAACCGGTGTTTCCTTTCTTGTATGATGATGCAGATGAGGTGTTGAGTTTTCCGCCGGTTATCAATAGTGCACGAATTGGCGCTGTAGAAGTTGGTGATGAGCATCTGTTTTTTGAGTTTAGTGGAACTGGGTTAGACGATCTGCTTCTCGCAGCATCCATTGTTGCTTGTGATTGTGCAGATATGGGATTTACCATTCTTCCCGTTACATGCGAATTTCCCTACGACACCCAATATGGTCGCTCACTTACAGTCCCATATTATTTCCAGGAGCCTGCAGCGTGTAATCTCTCTTTTCTTCATAAAATGCTTGGTGAAAAACTGAGTAATGACCAGATTATCACAGCATTGCGTCGTATGGGAGTGTTTGCCGTTACTGATGAAACCATGGTATATATCACTGTGCCCGAGTATCGCAATGACTACCTTCATCCTGTTGATATCGTTGAGGATGTCATGATTGGACATGGGTTGGAAAATTTCGCCCCAGAACTCCCACATGATTCCACAGTGGGAAGAATTACGCCGATTGAGGCCTTTTCACGAAAGGTGAAAGAGCTCATGGTCGGCCTTGGATTCCAGGAGATGATGTATAACTACCTAGGGTCGAAACGTGAATATATAGACAACATGAATGTTGATGGATCTCAATATATTCAGATTGCTAATCCCATGAGTGAAAACTATGAGTTTGTTCGACCTTCAATTATTCCTTCTCTTCTCGAATCCGAAAGTGTAAGTGCCCATGCTGTGTATCCTCACCAGATATTCGAAGTGGG
>Ga0334901_1000886_pt1 | contig 36457 bp, 35 predicted proteins | sample GraSluR3_MG_3_FD_207216 | JGI IMG/M metagenome (GOLD analysis project Ga0334901, IMG submission 207216) | Sludge microbial communities from methane-producing bioreactor in Wageningen University, Netherlands - Granular Sludge_15_08-R3 | ecosystem: Engineered > Bioreactor > Anaerobic >... | reverse complement strand
TACTGTATCTTTACTGCTCATTTTTGGGTGCTTTAAAAGTGTTTGTTTTTTTTTGTAATACCCTAAAGATAACACTTTTACACCCAAAAATGTGTTTTATTTATGAATTTTTCGGGTTAAGCTAATGAAGATATTAGGAATTTCTGCATTTTACCACGATTCTGCCGCAGCATTAATCATTGACGGTCAAGTTATTGCAGCAGCACAAGAAGAGCGGTTTACCAGAAATAAACACGATTCATCATTCCCTGTAAATGCCATTAAATATTGTTTAAATAACTCAAATCTCACAATCGATTCCCTTGATGCTGTTGTATATTACGAAAAGCCATTTCTTAAATTTGAGAGACTACTCGAAACATATTATGCATATGCCCCAATGGGTGTTGTATCGTTTGCAACAGCTATTCCTGCATGGCTAAAAGAAAAATTATTTATAAAACATACAATAAAAAAAGGTTTAAGTGAGTGTAATATCTATAATAAAAAGAACTTACAACTACTTTTCACCGAACACCATCAATCTCATGCTGCAAGTGCATTTTATCCCTCTGGATTCAAAAATTCTGCAATTTTAACTATTGATGGAGTTGGAGAATGGACTACTGCTTCAATATCAAAAGGGGATGAAAAAGGTATAAAGATTTTACGCGAAATGCACTTTCCCCACTCTTTAGGATTATTATATTCCGCTTTTACGTATTATTTGGGATTTATGGTTAATTCCGGCGAATATAAACTAATGGGTCTTGCCCCTTACGGCAATCCCGATGACATTCAAACCCAAGAGTTCATAAAACAAATAAAAACACAAATTGTAAGCATAAACGCAGACGGCTCCATTAAACTAAACATGAAATACTTTAGATTTCATACCGGTTTAAAGATGATAAATAAACGCAAATGGGAATCATTATTTGGTTTCTCAACCCGAAAACCAAACGACAAAGTTTTACAACACCATTGCAATTTAGCCTATGCAATACAAACGGTAAGCGAAGAAATAATTCTAAATATGGCAAAAGAAGCCAAACAACTTACAGGTAGCAAAAATCTCTGTTTAGCAGGCGGTGTATCTCTAAATTGTGTTGCAAACGGAAAATTGCTACAATCAGGATTATTTGATAGCCTATACATTCAGCCTGCAGCCGGTGATGCCGGAGGAGCTATTGGGGGAGCACTTGAAGCATGGAGATTGTTAAATGATAAAAACCCAAAAAATTGTATGAATAATGCATTTTGGGGACCTGAATTTAAAAAGGATGAAAGCCTTAGGTTAATAACTAAATATAATGCTGTTTACGAAGAACTCGATTTTGAGGAATTAAATAAACGTGTAGCAAATCTTATCGCAAACGGAAATGTTGTAGGTTGGTTTCAAGGAAGAATGGAATTTGGTCCTAGAGCATTAGGCAACAGGAGCATTCTTGCCGATCCTCGAAATCAAGAAATGCAAAAGAAATTAAATCTTAAAATTAAACATCGAGAAGGTTTTAGACCATTTGCTCCTACTGTACTCGCAGAATTTGTTAATGAGTATTTTGATATTGAAACTGAATCGCCATATATGCTTTTGGTAGCAGATGTAAATAAAAAATACAGATACGAAATCCCTAAAAATTATAAAGGATTAAACTACATGGAGAAGCTATATACTAAGCGTTCGGAAATACAAGCAATTACTCATGTAGATTTTTCGGCACGACTTCAAACAGTCGATAAAACACAAAACGAACGATATTATAATTTAATCGATACATTTTATAAACTTACAGGTTGCCCTATACTTGTAAATACCAGTTTTAATGTACGAGGAGAACCCATAGTTTGTAATCCCGATGACGCCTATCGTTGCTTTATGCGTACTGAAATGGATTTCCTTGTAATTGGAGATTTATTTTTTGATAAAAAAAATCAACCGCATAATCTAAAAATTAGAGATAAATTTAAAGCCGATTAATATGGAATTTTTTAAAGATTTATGGCAATTTCTTAAAGAAAGAAAAAAGTTTTGGCTAATACCAATGCTTATTGTTTTTGCAATAATTGGGTTACTACTTGTAATTGGAGGAGGCACTGCCGTTGCTCCATTTATCTATACAATTTTTTAGAATGAACGATACTCAAAAATACAGAGAAACATGTGCTGCAATTACAATTGGAGTATTTTTAATCTATGTGTTTTTTATTCAAAATCCAATACTTCTTTCTATTGTAGTAATTATAGGAATCTCCGGATTATTTATTCCTCTTTTAAGGAAATGGATACATATTTTCTGGATGCAACTTGCTCAAGTTATGGGTTGGATTGTTTCAAAAATTCTATTAACAATTATATTCTTTACATTCCTTACTCCTATTGCAATTATTAAACGTTTATTTTCAAAAAACAGTTACAATCATGAGGGCTGGCAACCAAGAAATCATGCGTTTAATATCAAAGATTTAAAAAAGATTTGGTAGAAAAATAATAGCAAACTTTTATTTGTTTTTTTTAGGTTTTAGAATTACTTTAGTTGGTTATTATTAATGTAATAGCCAACATGGAATCATCAAACGAAATATCTCTAGTAATACAAAACATTAAAGAGGCTTTCGATAATGCTAAAAACATTATTGTAATCCCACATTCTTACCCTGACGGCGATGCCATTGGATCAGCTCTTGGAATTTATCTTACCTTAAAAGCTACTAACAAAAAAGTTTCATTAATAAGCCCAAACGGGTTTCCTGATTTTTTAAAATGTTTGCCTCACTGCGATGAAATAATCCTCGCCAACAAAACCAAATCTAATATCGACGACTTATTTAACAAAGCCGACTTGATAATATGTGTTGATTTTAATATGGCAAACCGTATGGAAAACTTAGAAAACTATGTAAAGCAATCAAAAGCGTTAAAAATATTAATCGATCATCATCCTGAGCCGGAAAATTTTTGCGACTATATCTATCAAACCACACAAGCAAGTTCTGCTGCCGAACTGGTTTTTGATGTAATAGAAAAAACCGGTTACAAAAAATACATTAATACAGAAATTGCTACAAACATCTACGCCGGAATTATGACCGATACAGGTTGTTTTAGTTATTCATCATCTAATCCCAACACCTTTAGAGTAGCTTCGGAACTTATGAAATATGGTGTAAATGCCGACATCGTTTATGACAGTATTTATAATAATTTTTCTTTCGACCGAATGCGTTTACTAGGATTATCGCTAAACGAAAAAATGACATATTTACCCGAATATAAAACAGCATACATCACTCTAAGTGCAAAAGAACTAAAGAATTACAGCTTTAAAGCCGGCGATACCGAAGGTTTTGTTAACTATCCCTTATCAATAAAAGGAGTAATTTTTTCGGCAATTTTCATTGAAAAAGCTAACAACATAAAAATATCATTCAGATCTAAAGGAAGTTTTCCTGTAAACAAATTTGCAATTGATCATTTTAATGGTGGCGGACATGTAAATGCTGCAGGTGGAGAATCATACGAAAATTTAAATGATTGCGTTAATAAGTTTATAGCTTTGCTAAAAAATTATGAAGATGATCTCAATACATAAAACCTCTATCTCTTTTCTTGTTTTAAGCATAGGAATCCTCAGCATGAGCTATTCCTGCACCGGCAACCGTGATTCGGGCAATAATAAAGAGCAACAAGCATACAGCAATGTTAAAACCCAATATCATAAACCATTAATGGAATGGAATCGTGAGGCTGTGGCAGTTGACAAAGATATTATAATTAAATATGCCGAACGAAGAAAGTGGGATATTACAGAATCCGGCACAGGATTATATTACGATATCTACTATGAAGGGAATGGAACAAAAGCAGAAGCAGGCGACTATGCCGAATTTGCCTATATTATTTCATTATTAGATGGCACCGAATTATACAATAGCGATAGTACAGGGACAAGAAAAATACTCCTTGGGCACAACAACGAAGAAGGAGGATTAGATGAAGCTTTACAAATGATGAATGTTGGCGACAAAGCTCATCTAATTTTACCACCACATCTTGCTTTTGGTGTACCCGGAGACGGATACCTCGTACCACCACGTTCAATTTTAGTTTATGACATTGAGTTAGTAAGTATAAATAATTAAAGCAATGAGAAAATATCTGTTTTTAATAACAACTGCACTAATTATTTTTGCATGCAAAGGAAATAAATCAGGTTTTGACAAAACACAAACAGGTTTGGAATATAAATTTATTATTCACAATAAAGACGCAGCACAGTCAAAAAAAGATGATGTTTTAGTACTAGATATAATATGGACTACAGAAAACGGCGATACTTTATTTACTTCGTTTGAGCAAAATAGGGATTACTTGCGTAAACTTGAAGAGCCAAGACATCAGGGAGGTTCTTTAGAAGACGCATTGGCTATGATGCATCTGGGCGATAGTGCTATTTTTAAAATTGATGCTTATAATTTCTATAAATATTCCGAAAAACAAGAATCATTACCTAAGAAGCTTAAAGAAGGAGATAAAATAATCTTTTACATTAAACTTAGAGAAATATTAAAAACCAATGACTATTCAAATCATTTAGTTAACAAATATCATAAAGACCAAGAGATAGAATTGGAATTACTTAATGATTATCTCGAAAGAACAAATGTAAAAAGCCCTCCACTACCCAATGGAGTTTATTATGTAAAACTATCTGAAGGCACAGGCGACAAACCAACCGATGGTAGTATTGTAAAAATACATTATAGTGGCTATTTTATTGATGGCAAACCATTTGACACTTCATATGGTAAAAATCCTTATAAGTTTATTGTGGGACAAAGCCAAGTAATAGAAGGACTTGACGAAGGCATTAAACAAATGCAAGAAGGCGAAAAGGCAAGACTAATTATTCCTTCTAAACTTGCATATGGCGATAAAGGTTCTGATGGTATTCTACCCTATTCTACTCTTGTATTCGAAATTGAGCTTATTAGTGTGATATGATAAAAAATACGTTAATATTATTATTATTAATAAGCTTGACATTATCATGCAATTCCGGCATCAAGAATAAAAATGAGAAACTGAAACATAATAGTAATTCAGATACAATTATAAAAGAACAAGCCCCACAAGATACTACAAAAGAAGAAACTGTTGTAGTAGTTGACAATGGTAATATCGCAATTATTTCCTCAAGTTGTATTGATACTATATTCAGAACTAATACCAATGGATTAAAATACCGTTTTATTGAACAAAATAATGGCAAAACTCCTGAAATCGGAGATATTTTATCTCTTGATATAGAGTATTTTACTGAACACGATTCTTTATTATTTTCATCTTATGATGTTCCTGATAATTTTAGATTGAGGTTAGAAAAACCCGCTCATCCTGGCAGCATCGAAGAAGCATTTATGATGATGCACAAGGGAGATTCAGCAATATTTAAAGTTAATGCATACAATTTTTACAGATATTCAAGAAAATTAGTAAATATTCCGGAATTTATTAAGCCTAACGAGCTTATTGTTTTTTTCATAAGACTTAAAGAAATCCAACATTCAGAAACATACGAAGAAGAAAAATATTTACGAGAAGCTGAAATAAGAGAGGAAGAAATAAGTATGATAAATAGGTTTTTAATTTCAGAAGACCTTACTAGTAAAGAATTGCAAGCTGGAATACATTTAATTATTTTAGAAGAAGGTAAAGGCACAAAGCTAAAAGCAGGCGATTTAGTAAAATTTCATTACGAGGTATCTTTTCTTGATGGTTTAGTTTTCGACAATACTTACGATTCGGGTATGCCCTTAATTTTTGAACTCGGCAGTAAGCAACTTATACCGGGATTAGAAATAGCATTATCACATTTACACGTTGGAGATAAAGCTAAAATAATTATTCCGTTTGCATTAGCTTATGGTTCAGAAAGTAAAGGACCTATTCCTCCGTATAGTACTCTTGTTTTCGATGTAGAAATAATATCTGCAAATGCTTAATAATAAATCTAAAATAGGACTGTTTTTTGGCTCGTTTAATCCAATCCATATCGGGCATATGATGATAGCAGAATATATGGCAGAGTTTACTGACCTTTCTGAAGTTTGGTTTGTAGTTAGTCCGCAAAATCCTCACAAACAAAAACTTACAATGCTAAACGAAAGGGAAAGATTGCATATGGTTCAGTTAGCGATAGGCAAAGATATAAGATTTAAAACCAGCGATATTGAATTCTATTTGCCTAAGCCAAACTATACAATAAATACTCTTACATACTTATCAGAAAAGCACCCTACCAAACAGTTTGTATTAATAATTGGCGGCGACAACTTACAAAGCTTTAAAAAATGGAAAAACTACGAAAAGATATTAGAATATTATTACTTATATGTATATAAGCGTCAGGTATCCATTAAAAATAATGAACTGTTAGGTAGTAGAGTAACAATTGTAGATGCCCCACAAATTGAAATTTCGAGTAGCTTTATACGTAAAAGTATTGCTGCTGAAAAGTGTGTTAGGTATTTTTTACCAAGGGAAGTAGATGATTATATTAAGCACATGAATTATTATAGGTAAACTCTTACTTATAATTCTTAGATGCGTAAGTATTAAACTATTTAGAAACCCCAACAATCTTGAACTCTGTTCTTCGGTTTAGTGCTCTACCTTGTTCAGTTTCGTTGGTAGCAATTGGGATCGAAAAATCATATCCTTTGTACGACAAACGATTAGATTCAATACCATTATTAATCAAATAAGTATAAACAGCTTTAGCCCTATTATTTGACAATGTTTGGTTAAAATCTTTATTACCGACATTATCGGTATGCCCTCCTATTTCAATCTTAACATGTGGATTTAAAACCATAAAATCGATAACTTTTTTCAATTCAGGATATGACTCTGATTTAAGTTCAAATTTATTAAAATCGAAGAAAATATTTTTCAAAACTACAGTTACGCCTTCTTTGATTGGCTGCAAAGGAATATTCATAATATAAGGTTCGGAAGGATCTTCTAAGTTTGTGAGAGAAAAGTTTTCAGAATAAAACAGATATGCATCTCTTGATACATTGAATGCATAGTCTCTATCTACAGGCAAACACACAAGATACTCTCCGGTTTGTTCATCACTAATATCTTCGACTACAATATTTCCTGTTTCGAGATCAATTAATTCGAGGTTTGCAGCTAGTCTTTTCGAGCTAATAGAATCATAAACATAGCCTTTAACATAAGTAACAGTAGTAGGTTTAACTTTCTCGTGTAAAGGGAATGCATAAATATCTAAGCCTTTGCCTCTTTCGCGAGCTGAAGCAAACATAGCTAAATCACCTTTGGCATTAACTATCATACTTCTTTCTTCACCTTTTGTGTTTATAGGATACCCAAGGTTTTCTGGTTTACTCCATTTAGCATCGTATCCCAAACGACTTACAAATAAATCATAATCGCCCATACCGATATGTCCGTCTGAAGCAAAATACAAAGTTCTTCCATCGGGATGAATGAATGGAGAGCAGTCGTTGTATTCAGTATTGATAGGTTTACCAAGATTCAATGCAGAATTAACAGGGAATCCATCTTTTCCTAGTTCTACAGCCCAAATATCCATTTCTCCTAACCCCCCGGAGCGATTACTGGCGAAATATAGAATTCTACCATTAGCCGAAAGGCTGGGATTAGATTCCCATGCTCCGGTGTTTACTTTTGTTCCTAAATTAATTGGTTCGCTCCAATATTGTCCTTGTTTATATGACAAATATAAATCGCAACTACCTTTGCCATCAGATCGGTTACAGGCTGTAATTATACACATACGTCCGTCACTCGAAATACACTGTGCACCTTCATTTAATTCGGTATTCATTTCTCCTGGCATTTTATATGCATGCATATATTTACCATCTTTTAAATGCGAAACAAACAAATCTTCCTGATAGTTTCCGGCAGCTTTTCCGTAATCGGTAGCAGGAATTAATCGTGTAAATACAAGTGTTTCTTCATCGGCTGTTAGCGAAGGCCAATACTCATCAAATTGTGAATTTACTCCATTACCAAGACTTATAGGGCGAAAGGGCACAGGGTTATTAACAGCATAAATGCTAAACTCAATCATGTCTCTAATCCGCTCTACCTTTTTTCGGTTTTTATCATTTAGTTCCTGATTTTCCAGAAAAAATTCCAGATATACCAAAGCCTCCTCATATCTACCAAGACGATATTCTGCTTCGCTTAGTATGTAATAATATTCCATTTCAAAATGTGGGTCAATACTAACCACTTTGCTTAAATGATGTACCATTTCTATATCCTGACCACTGTATCGATAAATTTCGCTTAATAAAACGTGTGCTTCAAGAAATGTACTATCAACAGCCAAAGCCTTATAACAATTATCAACAGCATCTCTTCGTTGACGATTATCGGCAGCTTCTACAGCTTTTTCAAACAATTTAATTGCTTTTCGTGAATTAGTATGATACTGGTAATTTTGAGCGCTTACACTACACGACCATATTATCAAACCCAATAGTATTATGCGAATCTTATTCATATCATTAGGGTATTTCTAAAAACTTATGTATTTGTAAAGAGATATTCCACTGTGGATTGAGTTTGGCATATTCCACTACTTTATGCCTATTTATTTTAAATCTACTCCACTCGGGCTGCAAATATAGCTTACAGTTCTTGTCAACTTTAGTAGCACATAATTCAGCCCAATTATAATCTTCATCTTCAAAAATAATGATTTTAAGTTCATTTGCCAATTTATATGCTAAATCTATTGGAGCCTTTTGTCTTTTGGGTGACAAACACACCCAATCCCATTCTCCGCTAAAACTATGGGCGCCACAGGTTTCTATCATTGTATTAATATTGTTAATATGCATTTCGTAACAAAAACTGTCAAAATTATAAATCATTGGCTCTCCACCTGTTACCACTACTGTACGAGCCGGTGTATGCAAAATACGTTCCACAACTTCAGATATGGGGATCCATTGGTGTTCTTCAGGAAACCATGTCTCTTTGCTATCGCACCATCTACATCCCAAATCGCACCCCCCTACCCGTACAAAATATGCAGGTTTTCCGGTATTTGCTCCTTCGCCCTGTATAGAATAAAACTCTTCAAGAACTGGTATTTTAATATCTTGCATTAGCTATAAATTAAAAAGATAAAGATAAATCTTATTGTTGAACTAAAAAAAATCATTCAACTTTTGAATTTACTAATTGAATTTATCTACCTCCATTGCCGTTAAAACACCATCTTCTACCATTGCTTGTGGAAATGAATATTTTATAAAAGAGGAAACATTTATAAATATTAGAAAAAAACTTAGACAAACTCTGGCTCTTTTTTTTACACAAATCTACTCCATTTTCAAAAACCGTTTCGACACTAATCCCATATTTGTATTAAGTTGAATAATGTAGGCGCCGGGTGCTAACATATCTATGTTTACAGAATTAGATTTAGCTTTTCTGCTTAATATTAAATCTCCATTTAAGTTAAACACACTATATCCTGTAATCGAAACATTATCGGGTGTTGTAAAATTTATTGTATGTATAGCCGGGTTCGGATATATAGAAATAGTATTAGAAAGCGAAACTGTTCTTTGCCAAACAAATTCCCCATCTTGATTTACTTTGGCAACATAAACACTCCTTATTTCATACAAATCATGTCCGTATTCGTACCTACTTGCCAAAATCAGGCAGCCTCCATCGTTACATGCAAGCACCCTATATAGATTATAACAAGCATCGCCTCCTATTACTTTGTGCCATATCGTATTTAGTTGTTCATCAAATTTTAAAATATGAATATGCGTAGTGTCGTGACTATAATAAAAGTTTGAAATATTTACATTTGAAGTATAACCTGAATAAATATTATTCCCATTCTTACTATTTGTATAACATATAGCCCCATTTATCATGTTTTCGTTTTCAATATAATTACTTGACACAATTAAATCATTATCAGTCGTTGTAAACGAAAAGAAGCCCTCGTTAGCTCCTTCTCTACCGCTAAGTAATATAGAACTGTCGTTTATACGAACAGGGGATGCATGAGTTGATGAATGTAATGCATCGTTAAGTGCATATATTTCAGAGGAAAGATTAACAACAGACACTTCTTCTAAACCTTTGTTTAAAAGGATCTTACTACAAACAGAATTGTTGTTGTAAAGTTTAATAAATGCGTGATACCCTGTAGAATCATTATTTTCAATTATACCATAAGGTACTTTATGAAGATCCTCATTAAAGAATATGCTGCTTATAGAGTCGCCTGTCATTGATATTTTGTACAAAAAACCCTCCAAACCGAGGTATTCGCCATTTATATCATAATCGTTTACTATACCACCCATTACTAAATTTGAGTCAGAATCAATTATTGAATTTACCAGTCCAATTTGTTTATTCCCTGGTAGTGTGTTTTTTTTAACATCTAAGATATCAAGATCTGTATTGAGTCTGAATAGCCCGAGAGTAAAAATAGTATCTGTGTTTTCTTTTAGTGCTGCAAGCACATAAAGTTCGTTATTGTAAAAATGAATATTATGCAACATGCAATACGAATATTCATTAAGATAAAAACTATCCATAATAGCACCTTCTTCGTTAAATTTAATTAAATAGCCATAACATATTTCAGTTTGACTAGGTGCTTTATAAAAACCGCATGTAATAAAATTACCATCTGGCAATTCGCATACGTCTAATAAAATCTCATCTAAATTATTTTCGACAAGTAATTCGAAAGTATTTTGAGCATTTACACTAAGTGTGTAAATAAAAAATAGACTAAGAACCAGTCCTGTTTTTTTCATAATCTTCATTTTTTTCACTACTTACCGATTAAAATTTCTATAACAAAAAGCCTACCACCATTAGGTTTTAACCCATAGTTGTAGTTACAACGGTCACTTGTAAGTTGTCGTTGCGTATTTCGGAGCTCGTTCCTGTCCTGCCGGACGGAACGATGTTGCGAGAATCCAGCTTGCGACACTGCACGAATCCCGCAATGCAATTTACAAAATGTTATGGGCTGGCTTTTATTTAAATTTAAATTCACTTTTTAAGAATGAGATTTTGTCCTTCTTTATTCGTTTATAATCACCTGTCAAATTTGGTTGTGTTGATGCTTCATAAATAAAAATCCAAAACCTATCAAAATCTGTAGTTGCCAGTTTTTTAGCTGCCTTTCTATACTCTTTTATTGAATCTTTGTCTTTATGTTTTTTTGCATAAATGAAACCTAAAGTCATAAAAATACAATCATAACTTTTTATTGAATCTTCAAGAATTTTATCATTTAATTTAAAGTCAAATTTTAAAGCCCAATAAATGCTATAACTGCAAGCTTCATAAAGTCTTTTTTCAATCCCAACTTTGTACAAATCTTCAGATATTCTTTTGATTCGTGAGCTTCCAACATCAAAGGGAACAAAAACGTATTTTTCAATAACATGTGTTAAATAAGGATAAAGAAGTAATAAGTGATGAACATAGTCAATGTAGTATTTATAGGCTTGTACTCCAAGATGTTTGGATGCAATAATCTTGAAAGTGTAGTTCATTACTGCAGAATTATTTTCTGTCACCATTAATTCAATTGCTAAGTCAAGTAATGCCCTAAGTCTTCTAAGTTCAAGAATTATCTTCTTGTCTTCTGTCAAGTTATTGCCAACATCGAAACTATTTAATTGATTTACCCATTCTTTAACAGAAGATAGTGGTAGTTGACAAATTTTAGTTTTTTTATTGTTTAAATAGAGTTCGAATTTTTTAAGCTCCGATGATAAGTCTAAGAGAAAACTTTCCGCTTCTTCGTATGAAGAAACATAGCATTTATAATCATCGATGTATCTAACAAATTTGTAATTTTTATCTACTAGTACTTTATCAACTTTTGTCAAAATGACTTCTGAGAGGAGATTTGATGTATGAGGGCCAATAAGGATTCCATTTGTTTCTTCATTTTTACTATTTCTCAGGACTTTATCTAACTTGTTGTACCACTCAGCGTGATTCTCTTTATTCTGTTTTGCAGTATCTTTCCCAACTAAAGCCCAAGGGAGAGAATGAGAATACATGCTTGGGAAACAATTTGAAATGTCCGCTTCCACAAAGAACTGTTTGCCAATTAGAATTTTTTGCTCAGGATTTCCATCTTTAGAAAGACTATTATAGTTCATTTCGAATAGATGCTTTTTATCCTTGAGTTTTCTGATATGAATTCTACTGACTTTAAATTTTTGATTTTTTACATTTTCAATTAATTGAGTTTTAATTTTGTCCCAATTTAATTGGATTTCATTACACAGGTTTGCATAGGCAAAAGGGTTTGGGATAGCTAAAATTCGAGGAATATTTATATTTCTCATATTCTCGTAACGAACATAATCTTTACCTTTATTTTCAAATTGAGGTTTGTCATTGTTTATATACCAGTCGTAAAATGATTTACTTGAAAGAAAATCGGGAATTTTGTCTGCGAACAAACCAAATCCGAGGAAACCCTCTAAGATTTCAATATCACTTATTTTTTTTGTCAATTCGGCGTATTTGTTTGGAACTTTAACTTTTATCTTTTTTCCCATTTTGATAATCTTTCTAATAAATTGCCATATTTTAAGAATTATTGATTTGATGCTCATGGATTTTAATAAACATCACCCGGATTTGCTGGATTTATAAAGTATAGCAATAAAAAAACGGCAACCCATCCTACAGCTCGAATTGTTAAACCCTTTGTCAATGTCCAATCTGTTTCAACACTTCCCTCAATAAGAGATGAACCTACAATAGAGAAGGATAACGCTAGTAGTGCTTTAAGACCTATTAACTGAATACCGTTAAATGGATGACCAAGTAAAGATTCGCCAAGAAAAGCAAGAATGAAAAATGCAATAACAAATGGTATTCCTATCCAAAGCTGAAGATTTAAATATTTCTGTTTCATTTTTTTGAATTTATGATTGAACCCAACTATAGATATATTTCGTTTTTCAAACTCCTGTTTTAATTTCCTTTTATCTTCTTTATTTGAAAATGAATTTATCATTTTCTGTAGAGTAAAGTAAGATTTATTCTCAAATTGATATTTTGGTAAATTATGTTTAGCAATTATCAAATTAATTGCATCAATAGCTTTAAACGAAGATTCAAGAAAACTTTCTGTAGTGCCCAAATAATCTTTTCGTAAATCTGGGTTGTACAAAAAATCTTTTTCTTGATGACTTTGACCAATTGAATTACTAATTAAGTTTAGTAAATCAACATGGCTCTTAAGTAGTTTATTGACTAATTGTTGAATTTTAGCCTTATCATTAAAAATGTTTTTATATTCAAGTGGTAATGATTCCAATAAATGGTCAAATTCATCCTTCTTGATTAGTATCTCTTTTGAGTAGTTGTTTGTCATTAATCGTCTTCTTCACTATTTATTACATCTATGAGTTGAGATAAAAGATAACTTGTATTACTAAAATCTATAGATTCTTTTATCATGTATCCGCCGGATTCTATAATTTCCTGGATGGATTTTAAATCTGCTTCTTCTAGATTTGTAAGTTTACCAGCTATTTCATTTGATTTTGATTCATTTAACCAAAATTTCGCATTGTTTTTTTCTGCTATTTGGTCAAGGATAATTTTAATCTTTTGTCTTTTCATTATATTTATGTTTAAAAGTTGAAATTGTCTTGTGTTTTATGCTTGCCCCTAACTCGTTTCCAAAAAACACCCAACCGCAAATGCCAGAAACACAAACTCATATATCCGTGTGTTAAACATTTGTAATTAATTGTAAGCATTTATAAACGAGTTAGTGCGTTTTCTCTCGCAATATAACATAAATTTTGCAATTTCTAAGAGATTTTTAAGGAATTTTGCTTTATTTTTGATTTAAAAGTAGCATTTGTACTGTCTTTTTAATCTTTCGGAAATAGTTCAGTGTAAAAACAAACATTAACGAATTATAGAAATATTTAATAAAATATACCTACCCCTATCTCACGCAAAGTACATAGAAAAACTAGGCGTAATAGACAAAATAGTTGGTTTTTTTAACACTAGTTCTTCAAGTGGACAAAATAGTTGGTGATTTTTCTTTCAAAATATTTATATCTAAATTCTTTCACTTACTTTTGATTTATCAAGCTAAACGGATGTAGGCTCTGCTGGAGAGCAACCTGCCAGGGATACACTTGATGACTGACGAAAAAGTTAAAAGAAAGGAGTTCATTTTTGGACTCCTTTTACTTTTTCAGAAGTCTTTATGCCTTTAAAAACTCATCAATAAATTTCTTTTTTCTAACGATAGATAACCCATTATGATTTCTAAGTTTGTTCTTCAAATCAGCAAAATTTCCCTCAATTGCATTCGTTGTATTTGGTATGTCTAGCTCAATGTTGTCATACCATGTAAACAACCACGGCTGGTTGGTTTTTAAACTGCGATATGCACTTCTTAATCGTTTGTGGGTATAGTGCGATTTCCCTGTTATTTCGTTTGTCGTTCGCTCATCTAAAAATGATTTCCACTTTGTATGCCATTGATCTAATGCTCCTGTAAAGGATTCCTTGTCTGTGCTTTTCATTAAGCTTACAATCTCTTTTAACTCAAAAGAAGCAGGCATCTTAGGGTTTTGGGTGATATATCTTCGTATGATAGCTGCCTGATGAAATTGACACATTTGTATTGGCATCTCATTGAATGAATTTATTAGGCCTCTTCTTCCATCACACACAATTGCTAATATCTCAAATCCACGTGATTTTAATTCATTTATGCCTTTTTTATACAGCGCATTAGTCTCATGGTTTACATAATACTTTAAAAGGTTTTCCTTACTAATTGAGTCCTTAAAAGCATTACTCCAAAGTTTCTGCCCCAGTAGGTTGTGTCCATTAAAACTATGACTTCTCTTGGAATTTTTGTCGTCTTTTGTAGTCTATATGAATCAATCCTTCGTTGTATGGTTTTCGTACTGCATTTATACTTCGCTGATAGTTGTTTGTAAGTTTGTTTGCCTGTAGTATATTCTTCCCATATTTGGGCTGGTGAAACATATAATCCGCCTGTGAAATGCTGACCACATGCCATGCATTTATAACGTTGTTTTCCGTTTTGAAAACCATATTTTTGCACGATTATACTCCCACAGCTTATGCATTTTTTTTATTCATAACCTTTCATTTGGTGCAAACCTAATAAATTCAAGGGCTATAGAGTTTATTACCAACTATTTTGTCCATTAACCCAACAATAAGATATTTTATAGTTATGTAAACTTGAGGCTTATGTTTGGTATTAATAAAATGAAGTTGTATCATCATAGTGTCCTGAAATTATAATTATTTGTAGCAGTTACTAACGGTTATTAACGCTCAGCTATATTTCTACAATGAATAATTATTTCCTAACAACCTATTAATCTTTATGTTAGATAGTTTTTCCGTGTTTTTGCGTTTATGACAAGTAGCGTACAAAAAGCACTGACTTTTATTAAAATCACTTACGTTTGATTATACATTGAACCCGCTATTTCTTATACATTCTTTTACAAGTTGTACATTTTCTAATTCTAAAAATTCGTATTCCGGTTTTGCAATAAAAAGATCTCCTTCAACTGTTTCAAGTTTAGCCATTGAGGCTTTAATAGCGTGTTCTGATTGATCAATTCCAATCCATTTTCTTCCATTTTTTTGTGCGGATTTTAATGTTGTTCCTGAACCACAAAAACAGTCAAGAACAATGCTGTTTTCATTTGAAGAAGTTCGAATAATTAAGTCTAACAGTTCAGAATTTTTTTCAGTTGGATAAGTTGGATATTGTGGGTCTTTATATTCCCAAATATCTTGAACTCTTTTCCCTTCTCTTTCGTCTGCAAATATTATTTTTCTTGGGTTTCCTGTTGAAGACCATTCAATTAAACCTTCTTTATCCCATTGTTCTAAGGTTTCTACATCAGTTCTCCAATGTCTCCCTTTTGGTGGTAGAATACCTTTAAAAGCTTGATTTGATTTCCCGTTTTCGGTTTCACCTGGTGCGTGAATAGGAACGGTTGTGTATCTTCTACCTTGTTTATCCATTTTTGGAAAGAGTTTTTCAAAATCCTTTTCAGTATATTTTTCTCTTGGCTCATTCCAAATTGGATTGCTTGATTTTGAGTAAAAAAGAATTAAGTCTTTTACGTTACCATAACCAAGCCTGTTAAAATTTTTCGGATTGCATTTTATTCTTGTAATATCATTTCTGAAATTTTCAATTCCGAAAACTTCATCCATTACTATCTTAACATAATGACCTATTTTATAATCAATATGCAGATAAATAGACCCTTGTTCAGACATTAATTCTTTCAATAAAAGAAGTCTTTTTCTGATAAAGTCTAAAAAATCATTTCCAAGCAATTTGTCAGAATAGGCGACATCTCCATTTCTTGAATTGCTAATTGTTGAAGCTCTACCGTCTGTAATTGTAAAGTTTCCACCTGTTGCAAAAGGTGGGTCAATATAAACCAAATCAATCTTACCTTTCAAATCTTTTTCATTCAGCAAGTAATTCAATCCTTTGATATTGTCAGATTTTATAAGTAAGTTTTTCATATGCTTAAATTTATTCACAATTTTTTTCTATTGTTTTGGTTTTCATGATTTTCACTTCGCTACAATTGATAAAGAAACTCTCTTAATACAAGAGCACTCATTATGTTGCAATTTCTGTAGGTATCTGTAATTGACTTATACATTTTATTCTTCCCTTTAATAAATAAAACTCCGTCAAGAATAGCAATTTTCACTGCTTTTACACCTTTTGCTTTAATGGTACTAATTGCATCATTAAACTGAGCATTTTGGTGACCACCAAAGTCTGTTAAAAATTTGGCTTCACCAATTACAAATTGATTGTTAAAACGACCAACAAAATCTAATCCTTTGTTGCGATTGTAACCCAAATGTTCCTTTGCAAAATTCATCATTGCATTATCCCCCGCATCCAAAATTGCGTCTTTGTCATTGCTTAAAAATTCATCTAAAGATACTGGTTCAACACCTAAGGATTTTCTTTTTAACCAATCACGAAACATAGGACCAATCTGTCTATTGGTTTCTTTTGGTTCGCTACATCTTTCATATATTTTATCAAGCCCCATTTCATATAGTCGTCCACAGATTCGGTTTATCGTTCTTGGATTTCTGTCAATAGCCGAGATATCACGTTTTAAATAAGCGATGTAACTGTCTTTGATTGGGAATAAGTCAAATTTTAACAGTTGTCTTATCAATAAATCATTATCTTTCTTTTTGAAAGATTTTTCGACTTCTGACCAAACATCTTCATTTATTTCTCTTATCCCTTCTGGAATTGTTGGATAAACTTGAAACAGGTCGTCCAAATACGACCTTTGGTTTGCATATTCTATGCTTAATTTAGTCCATTTATTCATCTTGTAAAGATAGTCATTTTGTTTAATACTCTGTTTTTTAGCCTTGTATATAACTTATTAAAATTGAAATTATCCGTTATTAACGGTTATTAACGACTACAAATATTAAGATAAAACACATTTTACCGGCAACAATCAACGATACATTAACTATAATAAACGAATAAACAGTGTTGTTTCAGATAGTAAAATCGCGAGAAAAGAAACATCATTATCACTCTTAATGAGCATCAATTCCCATCATCATCAAATATAAATGATTAAGTGTTTTTAGAATTTCGTTCATATATTCGTTTACAGCTTTAACGCTACCGGGAAGTGTATAGATAAGAGTGTTTTGCGAAAGACCGGCCACTCCCCTGCTTAAAAGAGCATTGGGTTTTTCAGAACCGTATTTTACACGTATCATTTCCATAATACCAGGTATTTCTTTTTCGAGCTTTTCTTTAACAACATCTACAGTGATATCTCGTTTACCGATTCCTGTTCCACCTGTAGTAATTATTAAATCGTATTCTGAATTTATTGCATATTCAAGAAGAGAGTTTAACTCCTCTTCACTGTCTGGAATTACTTTTCTTTCTATTTCAAAATGTTTGTGTGTATTGCAATAAAATTCTTCGAGCATAGCTTCAACTCGTTTACCGCTTTTATCTTCGTAAACACCTTTGCTAGCACGATCGCTTAATGTAACAACTAAAGCTTTATGAACCTTTGGAATATAAACTAATGTATCTCCGGCTTTAAGCTGTCCGGCTTTAAGAACACGGCAAAATATACCTTGTTTAGGCATTACGCAATTGCCAACTTCACGATAAATTGCACAATCGTCGCCGTGGCATTTTTTACCAATTTGTGTTACTTCTAAAACTATATTATCGTTAATAAATTTGTCTCCGGGGCTTGTATGATAAAGTTTTAGACCATCTGTTGTAATATTTTCGGCAAATTCGCCAAATTCAATTTTACGTCCTGCAAGTTTTTCCCATTCGTGTACACTTTCTATTCCCAATAAACTTATCTGACGGTGCCAATCCCCAGCATGTGCATCGCCAACTATGCCTTCTTTATTCATTTGAATAGAATCCACTGCTTTTTTTACTGTTCCTTTTTTTTCAGATATATTTACTGATAAAACTTTTACTTCAATTTTTTCGTTCATAACACTCTATTCTATGTCAGTTTTTGTTTTTTCAATTAATTTAATCTCGCTTATACACATATTTTTATCTACAGCTTTACACATATCGTAAACAGTAAGTAATGCAACACTTACAGCAGTTAAAGCTTCCATTTCGATACCTGTTTGTCCGGTGCAACGAGCCTCTGAAACAATTTTGACACCGCTTTCGGTAAGACTTGCTGTAACGGCAATTTTTGTAATTGGCAAAGGGTGGCACAGTGGTATAAGTGCTGATGTTTGTTTTCCTGCTTGAATTCCGGCAATTTCAGCTGTGGTAAGCACATCTCCCTTTTTCATATTGTTTTCACGAATCAAACTAAGGGTTTCGTTATTAAGGCTAATAAAACCTTCGGCTTTAGCTACACGTAATTGAAATGGCTTATGTGCAACATCAACCATTTTTGCTTTACCCTCAGCATTGATATGTGTAAGTTTTTTATCTTCCATGGAATTAAATTCTTCTAATTGTTTTAACCTCCGATATTATAAAAACAATGCTCGTGACTAACCCCTCCTCTTTCCGGTTTGTTTTTAACTGCTTGATAAAATGCTTCTTGTGCTCCAAGCTCTCTTACATCATAAGCTAAATCGCTAAATAAGCAAGGCATTAATTTACCGTTTGCTGTAAGTCTAATTCGGTTGCATTTTGCACAATTACCACCCTCACCACCTTCAACCACAGTAAAGTATCCTGTTTCTAAATTCATTTGATGAATAAATCTAACTCGATAGCCCATTTTTTTGCCGAATTCTTTAACTGCCATAGCATCAGGTTCATCGTGAGATTTATGCACAACACAATTTAGTTTAATTGGATTAAGTCCTGATTTTTCGGCAGCGACCAAACCTTCAAATACATTTTTAATATTACCACCACGTGTAATTTCGGAATATTTCTCGGGATTTGTTGTATCTAAACTTACATTAACTCTATGCAATCCGGCTTCGGCAAGTTGCTTGGCAAACTTTTCTAAAAGCTGCCCATTTGTTGTCATTGCCAAATCATTTATTCCATCTACTTTGGCTATCATACTTACAAGACTCACAATATCTTTACGTACAAGGGGTTCTCCACCGGTAATTCTAACTTTATTAACCCCTGTATTAACAGCAACTTTTACTACATCTACAATTTCGTCGAAGCTAAGAATACTGCTGTGGGGCAACAACTTAATACCTTCTGCTGGCATACAATAAACGCAACGTAAATTACATCTGTCGGTAACAGAAATCCTTAGATAGGTGATACTTCTATTAAATGAATCTAACATATACTTTTTCTCCTTTAGGGATTGACTTAACGCCCTTTTCAATTCGCATAATTGCATCAGCCGAGCACAAAGCATGAATATGAGCTGAACCGTGATAAACAGACGCACTTACTGTGCCATCAATATTCACTTTTACCGGCACCCACTCAGTACGACTAGTACTTCTGCGATTAAAATCTTCACTTATTTTTGTTTCAATTTCATTTGATACACAATCATAACCCATAGCCCTATAAATAAGCTCTTTAGCAATAGTTTCAAAGATAATAAATGAAGAAACAGGGTTTCCTGGCAATCCAAAAACAAAGCAAGATTCAGCAAGACCAAAAACTGTAGGTTTTCCAGGTTTAACAGCCACTTTATCAAATTTAATATCTACACCAAGTTCTGTTAAAATATCAGGCACAAAATCATAATCGCCCATAGAAACACCACCGGTAATAAGCAATACATCGGCTAACTGTATTCCTTCGCTTATAGCTTGTTTGGTAATGTCTTTACCATCTCCGACAATTCCCATATATAGAGGCAAAGCACCGGTTCTTCGTATTTGTGCCAATAATTGAGATGCATTGCTATTCCTAATTTGAGAATCAACCGGAACAATATGAGGTTCTACAATTTCGTCTCCGGTAGTAAGTACAGCAACTTTAAGCTGTTGGTAAACTAATGGTTTTAAAATCCCTACTGAAGCCATTACCGCAATATGCTGAGGTTGAATCAGACTGCCTTTAAACAATACCGTATCACCTTTATTAATATCGTGAGCTTGTTTAACAAAATTGTCTTTTGTTTCTTTAGCAATAAAAACAATTTTTCCATCATTTTCTTTCGTATCTTCTACAGCCAAAACGCAATCTGCACCTATCGGCATTTTACCTCCGGTCATAATTTTCACGCATTCACCTTCTTGAACTTCAAATTTTTCATTATTACCGGCACGTATTACACCAACAATCTTAAGCTCCTTATTTATATCATCTCTTCTACATGCATAACCATCCATTGCAGATTTATCGAATGGTGGCATATCAATATCAGAAACTATATCCTGAGCCAAAATTCTATTTAAGCTTTCATAAAGTGCTATTTGCTCAACATTTTTAATTAATGCAGAGTTTTGTTTTACAATATCTTTTGCTTCATTAAAGCTAATCATAATTCTTGTTTTTTATAAGTTTACAAAATTAGTGAATATCAACAAGACCAAAAAGCTAATTATATAAAACTCACTTTTTATCAATAAACCTAATTCCGTCTGGTAAAATGCTTATCCAAATTTCATCTTGATCAATTACAAACATATTTTCTGAATCAAGTTCTGCAATAAGCTTAACTCCAATATCTAAAACAACCCTAACAAATTTGTGTGATGTAATTAACTCAAGGATTTTAGCTTTAAAAACATTCTTAAAACTTAGCTCAGGTTTTTGCAAGAAAAACTCAAAGGCATTTTGACTAATACTAATAAACTGAGAACTGTTAGTTTTTTGTTGACTAAACAAAACGATATCAGAGTTAACAATTTTCAAACTACTATCATCTATACTTGTAATTGTAAAGAAATTATGCACACCAACAAAACCGGCAACAAATTCCGACTGTGGATACATAAAAACCTCTTCGGGTGTGCCAACTTGTTGCAAACTGCCTTTTTCAATTACGCCAACCTTATTTGCCAACAATATTGCTTCGTTGTAATCGTGAGTTACATGAACAATTGTGGTACCCATTTTATTGATTTTACGAAGTAATGAACGTAAGTCGCTACGTAATAAAGCATCTAACGAAGACAACGGCTCGTCAAGTAGGAGCAAATCCGGTTCTAAAGCTAAAGCTCTTGCAAGAGCAACACGCTGCAATTCGCCACCTGATAAGCCTTTAGGTTTTCGTTTTAAAAATGAAGCAACAGCAGTAATTTCGGCTAATTCGGTTACCTTTTTTTTAATTGTTTCAACAGGATTTTTTTTGCTTTGCAAAGGATATGCAATATTCTGATAAACAGTTAGATGCGGAAACACAGAAGCATTTTGGAATACAATAGGAATATTTCGTTTCTGAATTTTTTCGTTAGTAATATTCTTATTCTTAAAAATAATCTCTCCTTTATCTGGGTTTATCAGTCCGGCAATGGTTTCAAGAAGAACTGTTTTACCCGAACCGCTCATACCCATAAGCATAAAATAATCAGATTCCTCAACTCTGAAACTCACATTGTTAAGCTTAAAGTCTCCTAACTGCTTCGATATGTTTTTTAACTCAAGCATTACGATTATTTGTTGAAATATATCTAAGGATAAAGAAAACAATCAAGCAAATAATAATTAGTAATGCAGCAACAGGACGTGCATAACTTAATCCGAAAGCTCCAAATCTTTCATAAATCATTACGGGAGCCACCATTGGGTGGTATGCAAGAATTACAACAGCTCCAAATTCGCTCATACCCCGTGCCCACATCATAATTAGACCAGATAACACTGATTTCCATGCAATTGGCAAACTAATAGTAAAAAACACCCTTAAAGGAGAAGCACCAAGACTTAAGGCTGTCTTTTCTAAATGTTCGGGTACAGCTTCGAATCCGTTGCGGGCAGCATTAAGTAAAAATGGCAAACTAACAAAAGCCATTGCAATAATAATACCTGCAGGATTACCGATAAAGCTAAAACCTAAAGTATCTGCAATTTTACCTAAAGCTGTATTTCGAGATACTACGCCTAGCAATGCAATACCGGCTGCGGTGTGAGGAATTACAATTGGAATATCTATTAATGCAAGAACCCAGTTACGTAATGGGAATCGTTTTCTGGCAAGTATCCATGCAAAAGGTATGGCTGCAATCGCAAAAATAAGCGTAGCAGCCATAGCTGTCCAGAGGGTAAGCCAAATGCTGGCTGCAACTTCTTTTTCTTTTACTGTACTAAAAAGATCAACAGGCGATGTGTGCAAAAATATCCCAAGTAAGGGTGCAATTACAAACAATAATAGTAATCCTCCAAGAAACCAAAAAAGAAGATATGTAGCCTGCAAATTTTTCACTCCATAATATTAAATTTCGGAATAATACAATCCCTTAGCACACTTAACAGCTCTATCAGAAAAGAAATCACAACTTGGATATATTCTAAATGCACCTTTGTTTATCTCATCGGGACGATAAAGTAATAATACATCTGCTTGGTCGTTTCTATTGCAAATTTCACTATAAGAATACACACAGCGATATCCATCGTCGGCTGAGAAAACAATTAAGGCTTTTTGCAAGGCATCTTTTGTAAGTAGAAAATTATCTTCTACTAAATATTTAAGCTGTATTCCTGTAAATGGTTGTGTACTATGAATACCTCTACCTCTTCCATAAAAAATTGTGTGTAAGCTTATTTCTTCGTAGCCTTCGGGCTGAGTAGTATAAGTTTTAAATTTTTCATAATTATTAAATAAACTAAACTCCTCTGAATACATTGGGTCTTTACCTTTCACAATCTCCAAATCAAGCTCATAAGATTTAACTGTAATCTTTGTAGGGGAACTTATGTTTCTTTCGGTAATAAGATCGCTTACAACAACTAACTTGCTTTTTTCGGGAAGAGGCCATAATTCGTTAGTTTTTGAAGGTACAATTCTCATTACTTTAGTAGCAATAATTATTTCGTGCAAATGGTTTGGATAATAAATTTCGCCCCAGCTTAATACAACTTTCTCACCATCTGCGTTTTCAATCTCAACATACTGGTCAATTATTGGTGGAAACTCGTCAGCATTCTTTTTTTCTACTTTAGTATGATTTAAAATATCATACAAAGAATAACCATCGTAACGATAAGCACCGACAAATTTATCGCCATTTTCGTCGAGCAATGTTTCTTTTACGATTACAGTACGCAATGGTAAGGCAGAGAAATCAACTTTGCCGGGATTTGCCACTTCGCCAAGAATTTCGAGTTCATTTGTCTCTAAATTATAAGTCTCGGCATTGTCGTAAAAATTGTTTGTAGCATCAACAGTATCGGCTTCTACTACAGTGTTGTCTTCATTCATATCACTATCAGATTTAGTATTATTACAGGCACTAACACTCATAATAATAACAGCAACTACAAAATAACCAATTTTCTTTTTCATAACATTTAATTTTTAATTATATTTAAAATTGTAACTAAGTTTTATCATACAAAACCTCCCCGGCGAAAGGTATGCTTTACTATTAAGATATATCACATCAAAAACATTTTCAATATCAAGGCTGATTGTTAAGTCCTTTATCGATTTCCAAATCTTTAAATCAGTAATAAAATATGCAGGATATTTATTAGAATTAAGATATACTAAATCTGTAGAATTATAATCGTTTATCCATCTGCTTCCGGTATATTTACCAGAAATTGACAAATTCACATATTTAGTTTTAACAATTGTACCAATCGAAAATTTATGCATTGGAATATTTGCAAGAAATTTGCCGGTAAGGTCGCGGTCTGCAGAAGTTTTGGGTATAAATTCTTTAACTACTGCTTTATTAAAAGTATAATTTGCATATAAATCAATAATTTTGCTAAAGCTGGATATTACCTCTGCTTCGAAACCAATAATTTCTACTTTACTAATATTTTCGGTTTTATAAATTGGAGCTAAAGAGTATCCAAGATTCACGGTATCGCCGGTACTTAGAAAATACATATAATCTTTACCTTCGGTATAATATGCAGACGCACTAAACTTTAGGATATTGCTAAAAACTAAATCGAAACCGGTTTCGTAATTTATAATATACTCGGGTTTGAGTTCAGGATTTGCGATTTTAAATCCAATAAATTTTCTTCCTGTCCTGCATAAATCTTCTAAAATTGGAGCACTAAAACCACGTGCTACAGAAACATATAACGAATTATTATTCGACTGATATTTTATCGAGAACTTAGGATTAAGCGAATTCCATGTTTGATTCTGTATATCGTTGAACTGATAATCGGCCAAATACTCGATTGCATAACTTGGAAAATCTATATTAAACATCGCATCGTTAAAAGAAGCATAATCGTATCTAAGTCCGGGAACAAAATGCAAACTTCCTTGTAACATTGAATAATCTGCTTGCAAAAACGCTCCAATTATATTCATTTTACCACGGTTACTTACTAAATCGGTTGAAGTATAATAAATATCTCTACCATTTGAATATCCGGATTTTATTTCTGCTCCTGAGATTATTTCAAGATTTTCTATAGGATTCATCTCAACTGATATTCTTCCTCCCATATCGCGCCGTGTAGCATCTACTTCGTATAACTTATATTCTCCATCGCTAAAATATTCGTTTAAACGATTATAGTTTTCGTTAAGAATATAAAGATTTGCAAACAACTTGATTTTTTCGTAAACCGAATTGTATTTAACTGAACCATAATATGTATCGTGTTGAGATGCTGCACCGATATCTTCATATATTTTTATCCCTGTTCCTCTGATATCGTCGTAAACATTAAACGAAATATTAATTAAATTATGTTCGTCGAAGCGATAAGCCATCTCGCCTGAAATCATATTCTCTTTGAGGTAAACAGGCACAACTATTGAATCATTTTCTATTATCACTTCTTCGGGCGTATTAATGTATCCATCGCTACGGTTTAGCGAAGCTCCAATTTTCCAGTACAATAAATTATTCTTACTTCTTCCTGAAAAGTGCAAATTAGACTGAAAGGTATTGTAAGTTCCATAAGCAAGTGAAGCCTGAGCTGCAAATAAGTCTTTGGGTTTAGATGTTACGATATTAATAACTCCACCCATTGCATTACTACCATACAAAACCGAACCAGGACCTTTTACGATTTCAATACTTTCAATTTCTTCTTTATTAATCATATTCCAGTTTACCGAACCGCTTTCGGATTTGTTTATAGGAGCACCGTTAAGAACTACTAAAGTTCCTTTCTGACTTCCACCACTTACACCTCTGAGTGTAACAGACGAACCAGTAGAAAACATGCCAAATTCGCTATCTACATTTACTCCAGAAACTTTATTAAAAACATTAGTAACATGAGAAGCCGGAGTACTTTTAATAGTCTGATTATCAATAATATTTATTCTTGTGGGAACATTTAGAATTTGAGATTGATTTTCAGACTTTGCAATAATTACAACCTCTTCTGTTAAATTTTCATCAATGCTCAATTTAAAATTTAAATTATTTTCTTCGGGAGCTAAAAACTTTTTAGTTTCACTTTTGTATCCCACAAAACTTGCAGTAATAATATGTTTGCCTTTACTAATATTTTTAATTGAATATTTACCATTTTTATCAGTAATGGTCCCTCTTAAACCATTATCTAAAACAATGTTTGCATGACTTAGAGGATTGCCATTATTATCGGTAACCGTTCCTGCAATGTTTTGAGCATAAATATTTGCTGCAAAAACTATGCTTAATATTATTAGAAAAATCTTTTTCATTAAAAAAATCAGCCGACTATAAAAAATCGGCTGAAGATAAAAAATATGTAAGTAGCCTATTCAACAATAATTCTTTTAGTAACAGGAATTTCGTTATTGAAAAATATACGAGCAAAGTATAATCCTGAACTCAAATTTTCAGTACTAATTGTGGTTTTAAATACATTGTCTTGCTTAAGCTCGATACGTGTACCATTAGCACTATAAATATCGACTCTGTTAATTTCTTCATCAGCTTCGATATTAATATTTTCTCTGCATGGGTTTGGAAATACATTGAGATTAGCACTATAGATTGTGCTTTCAACTCCTGTACTGTTTGTGGCTTTTACTATAATATTATCAATTAAGCTTTTACCTGTGGCAAGTACATCACTATCATCAGTAGCTATGTTAGATGTCATAATCCATCTAATGTAAACACTTGTTGTTCCGGGATTATCAAATGATGAAGGTAATGGTAAGTTCTCTACAACTCCTGTTGTCCAGTCTTCGCCAACACTTACATTCCCGTTAGGAATATCTACCCAATCTTCGCCACTAAATTTTGCTTGCAATTTCCAATCTTTAGGACCGGGATTATTCTCATCAGAACTTTGTACTGACGAAACATTAAAATCTACGTATCCTTCAGCTTTAAATTTAATCGACCAGTACTTTATGCCATTTCCGTTATCCCATCCTTCGGCACTTGCTGCATATCCATCTTCGGCATCTGCGATTGCAACACTCAGTAAGTCACCACCTTCGATTTCAGCTCTAATATCGTATGACAAGTTCCCTGACAAACCTAGATTTGCATTAAATTCTACATCTCCCTGATCGGGGAAAGTAAAACCAATAACTGTGTCTTGTTGTGCAAACAATAATGCACTTAAGCTAATAATCGTTAAAAAAAGTAAAGATTTCTTCATAATTCATTTGTTTTTAGTTAATATTAATTGTTAGAAATTTGAATTTTCATTGAAAAATTCATTTGTCCATCAGGAACAGTATCAGTCTGATTAACATGAATAATACCTATTCGTCCCGAAGCAGTTTGAAATGGAATATAAGTACCTTCGTAAGCCCATTTGTATTTTTTCTTACCCCACACATTGTCGTAAGATACAATCAACAGACTGTCGTTGTGCGCAGAATTAAATAATTCATCTGTAACACCATTTTCGGCTCTTATATCGTATTTTGTATAATTGCGTGTTTCCCAAGTCTTTATAATTGGATAGTATTCATCATACATCTCGCCTGATGCATTAAGTTCTTCGCCGGGAGACGAAAATGTTGGAGATGGCAGATTTTGACCATAATCTTCGCGATAATTAAAATAACACAAAACATCTACCAACTCCTGATAGAGACTAGCAGAATCCTCAAAATAGACTTGATTTAAATCCGGTAAAAAGAAATGCCCCACATTTTCGTTATCCTGAAATCCGATACTAATATTTTCAAATTCTATAATTCCACCATATTGCGATGTCGGGTCTTTATATACTTTTAAACTTACGCTTGCAGATTTTCTATTTCTATCCATAACAGTAAATGTCCAATCTACCTCATCTTCTACTCCTTGATAGAATACTTGGTTTACCGTAAAGCCGGCACTATTTAAGCCTGAATCCACAACTGTTTTCTTAGTATCGCCATAGTGTTTTTCTATTAGAAAGTTTGTAATATTAGCATCTGTACCGGAAGCTGAAATTTTAAATCTCAAAGCATGTCCAATTTCTACAGTATCTCCATCATTAGTACAATCATCTTCAATAATCAAATTAATTACAGGAGGTTCAGCTTCTTCTTCCGGTTTACAACCTGTTTGCACGAAAGCTATCATTATAAATATTCCAAAAATTATAAAAATACTATGTTTCATATCGTTATGTTTATTTTAACATATCGTGGGCAAATATACACAGTTTTTTAAATAGAAACAACTATCGTAAAAACTTAGCTTTAAAAAATAATTTGAAATTATATTAAACATAATAGCAGTGTTTTAATCGTAAAATAGTTTGTGTATTAGCGTAATTGTTGCTGAAGCTGACTGCTAAAGTATAGCGTTATTATATAGCGATTTTATCATATCCTTCCATAGTAAGCTACTGTTAAGATTAATATTGATTTTGTATAATAGTTTTCGATCCCAAATCCACACGATTCTCCAATGTTTACCGGAGTGCCGGATTTGGGGTATTTTTATCTAAATGTTGTATTTTGAAACAAAAAAGGTCGCCGATTGGCGACCTGTGTTTTGTTTAAATCACAATTTAATTAGTTAATCTTTATGATTTTTTGAAGTTTTGCTTCTTTATCTTTTGGAATATTTACATAAAGTATTCCATCTTTGTATGTAGCATTGATTTTATCAACTACTACATTGTCGGGTAAGTTGTACGACTTATTAAACTTACCATAGCAAAACTCTTGACGGAAATATTTTTCACCTGCTTTGCCTTCTTCTTTACTTTCATTTTTTACTTCACGCTCAGCCGAAATATTTAACATATTGTCGTTCAAGTCAATCTTAAAATCTTTCTTTTCCATTCCGGGCGCTGCAAGTTCAATTACAAATTCGTTTTCTGTTTCTTTAACATTCGCAGCAGGTACCGTATAACGATCAACATCAAAATTGTTTAAAGCGTTGAAAAACTCGTCAAATACGCTTGGCATGTGATAATTTCTTTTTACTAACATGGTTTTGTCCTCCTATAATTTTTTTAGTTAAACATTTATATTTTTCAATTTCAATATTTACCAATCAAAACTAATACCACGCAATAAGAAGCTATATTTTGACATATAAACGGACAATATTTGAGCCATTTTGTCATTTTTATACCTTTCTCAATGCCATATTGTCGCTTTATTTATAAGATTTATATTTGTAGTTAAAAAATATGTAATTATATTTGTATAATTATTTTAATGTTTAACCAAATCAAAACAGAATTATGAGCACTGTAAAAATTAACTTTGTTGACGCCCTTAAAACGAGCATAGCTTGGGGCTTAAAAAATCTCCCTTCAATTATTGGAGCTGTTATTTTGTGGGCACTTACCTGCTGGATACCATACTTAAATATTGGTACCACAATCGCACTAATCACAATTCCAATTGAAATTAGTAAAGGGAAAGTTATTTCTCCCACATTTATTTTCGATAGCAAATACAGAAGATATATGGGTGAATTTTTCTTATTAAATGGTCTTAGGTTCCAAGGAATTGCACTAGGTTTTGCAATGTTCATTATTCCTGGTATTGTTATTAATCTTGCTTGGAGTTTAAGTAATTATCTGCTTATTGATAAAGAGAAAAACCCTATGGACGCTCTTGCAGAAAGTAATAAAGCAACTAATGGAAACAAAGCAGCTATGTTTCTTTCAAATTTAGCTATAATGATTATTATAATAATTTTTGTATGGATTTTTGGATATTTAGGAGTTGTTGGTAATATTTTAACTTTCTTATTACTAATTGCGGTTTCTCCAATTTTATTTAGTCTTAAAGCTTATTTCTATAAAACTCTTGTTTTAGATGCTGAAGTAGCAGTACAAGAATAATAAGCAAAAAAATATAGTAAAAAAAAACCACTCGATTTTAGAGTGGTTTTTTTATTTACCAAATTCATTAATTGCAGTATAAATAGGTCCTTCATCACGTAAGTCAGACTCATAAAGAACTATTTTGCTAACTATTTCGGTGTGCTCTTTATCCAATATAATATCACTAATATCCGGTTGTACATTTTTAAATCTTGCTAATGTAATGTGAGGCAAATACTCCTTCTGCGGACTTTTATTTAAAAGAAACCTATCGAGAGTAGCACATAATCGGTTAAAACAATGTGTAGGTTCGAAATTTATCCATACCATATAGTGATTTTTATCGGGTGGAGCCAATGTTAAACCTTTTAAATTAAGCTCTAATGGCAACATAGTTTCTGAAACAAGGCAAAGTTTATTGTTAAGTTCAATAATTTTAGACTCTTCGAAATTACCTAAAAAACAAGCTGTAATATGTAAATTACTTAAAGAAGTAAACCTAAGACCTGGCATAGGCTTTATTTGCTCCATAACTTGTGTCGATAAATTACGAAGTCCGTCTGAAATAGGTATGGCGACAAAAAATCTTTTCATTTGTTTTAAATCACATTGCAAGTTAACATTTAATTGAACTTCTCCCAAAAAAGATTTTTAGGGTTCCATTTATCTTTTGGTTTATCATTACCTTCAGGATAACCAATTGGTATAATATTAAGAGGTAAAAAACTATCGGGCAAATTAAGACATTCGCATATAGGCTTCATGCGTTCCTCATAAGGGAAAGCAGCAGTCCATACTGCTCCTAAACCTGTAGCTTCTGCTGCCAAAAGGATGTTTTGTGTTGCAGCCGAGCAATCTTGAACCCAATAATCCTTCTTTGAAATTGGCGATACTTTGTTTAAATCTCCGCATACAACAATTGCAGCATTAGCTTGCTTTAGCATTTTTGCATATGGCAAGGCATCGCCTAAAAAATCCATTGTTTCTCTTTCTGTAACTATTACAAAAGCCCAAGGCTGAAGATTTCGGGCTGATGGAGCTGCCATACCGGCTTTAACTAATAATTCAAGCTTGTTTTTATTTATTGGTAAATCAGAAAACTGTCTCACACTTTTTCTTGATAAAATTAAATTAAGAGCTGGTTCATTCATTATTTTCAAGTTTGTTCGTTTTATTATTTGATGATAACATTTTAAGCGGTTTTCTTAACATCTCTAGCAATGCACCTGTTGGACAAAAATAGTTACACCAAGGCTTTTTTATAAAAATTGATAACACAATAAAAACAACTGCGATAGTTATACTGATCCAAGATGCATATTGAAATTTAAATGCCATAAAAGGTTCAAAACTCTCAAGAACAAGAGAAACTCCTGCAATTGTTAAAGAAGCAATTATTATAAGATAGAAATACTTAATTCTTTTTAATATTTTAGATGTACGTTTTCCGATTTTTATTTTTTTTACAGGTAACCTACATGCAAGTTCTTGAAAAGCACCAAATGGGCATAAATATTGGCAATAAAAAGATTTATTAGTAATCAAAGGCAACAAAACTGAAAACAATAATATTAATACAATTACCCATCTTGAATAAATACTTAACCCATTTAAAACTATATAATTAATTAAAGCCAAACTTAAAAATTCAGCCGACAAAAACCCCAATAATACAATTTCGGAAATTAATAAGATTATTCTATATTTTTTAAACTTTTTAGTAAAGAAAAAACTTAAGAGAGCAAATAATATAACAAGTCCCGAAAAGATATTAAGAATAAGTTTTTTGCTATCTATTACTCTTTTTTTTTTGATTGATTGAGAGTACTCAGCTAAACGCACTTGCATACTTTCTATTACGGCATTACTTGTATAAGTAGAACCGGTAACAGCATCTACTTTTTTGTTTAAAGATTCTTCTACATTTAATCCATTCCAAGCATCAAAAAATCCTTGCATTTTAAGACTTTCGATCCAATTTGGAGTTTCGTTGTTGGGAAGCAGTATTAATTTTTCAACTTTATTGTTTTTTGACAAAACTATTATAAAAGGAATATTACCTCCGTATCCTTTGATATGTTTGCATATAGGTTGAGTGAATAACAGTCTTGCCCTAAATGTACCGTCAGGATTATAGACAATAAGCTCATTACCATCTTTATCAAAACTACAATCTGGAAAATGGGGTACAATCATTTCTAATGAATCTGGTATATTTTGCTCTTTTGATGTACTTGAACTTATCTCTTGATTAAACAACTTTCCATTAGTAAATCCAATAAGTATTAATATGCTTATTAAAAATAATATTTGGGGTATTTTAATTAAATATTTTTTCATCTCGATTGCCAACTACTTAAAATCTTTCTTATTTAACAAACCATTATTTATAATAATTATAAATAAAAAGCAAAAATAAGCAAATTGAAATTGTTTTTAATACAATAGCACATAAATAAATAAAAAAGTGCACCAAATAATTAACTTGATGCACCCTTAATTAACAGTATAAAGGTATTTCTTTAAAGATTGTCTATAGCATTTTCCACATTATCATCAATTTGTTCAATGGTTTCATCAATTTCACTTTCTATCTCTTCAACAGCATTGTCCATATCTTCAGCAAACTCTTCGCCTGTTTCATCCATTTCTGAGGCCATTTGGCGGAACGAAATTTCCATAAGCTTATCCATTATTGGTTCGAATTTTTCTTCAGATTTCTTATCGAATTCAGCCATTTTTTCAGGACATTCTTCTTCAAACTTTTGAGCTTGTTCATCAAATTGTTCCCTAAATTCGGCAAGTTTAGTAAAATCCTCTTCTGCTTTCTCATCACCTTCGTATGCTTTGTCAACAGTAAGTACAAATACGTCAAGCATTTCGTTTGCAGCAGCTAAAAATTCATCACAATCTTTAAATTCAACTCCATCATATTTTTTAATGAGTCCATCCAAATCTTTTGCTTTTGCAACTTCTTCTGTTTTATCTTTATCATCGTTTTTGTCATCTTTATTGCCACAAGAAACTACCGAAAGCACAAGGGCAAATGCAATTAATAAATAAGTGATTTTTTTCATAATAATTTTAATTTAGTTAATGATATGTAAATTAACATATAGTATTTTAAATTTACAATTTTTGTTGAAAACTTATTTGCTTTTGTCAGGAAATTCAGGGATATCAGGTTTTTGTTTATTAAACTGCTCCAATTCATATAATACTACTTCAATTGCTTTATTTAGTTGAGCATCTTCGCCATAAAACTCTTTATACAAATCATTTTCGACAACAATATCAGGCTCTACACCATAACCTTCGATAATCCAACCATTTTCGTCGTAGTGAGCAAATTCCGGTTTATTTAGTGAACCTCCGTCAATAAATGGTAATGAGCCTCTTATTCCTACTACTCCTCCCCAAGTACGTGTTCCAATGACTTTTCCTAACTTATGTTTTTTAAATTGATATGGAAATAAATCACCATCGCTAGCACTATATTCGTTTACAAGCAACACTTTAGGTCCAAAATGCATTCCTTGAGGCTTTGAATCAGCTACAGGTACATTTCTTGACATCCCCATCATTGATAATTCACGTTTTAATCTCTCAATAAGCATTGGGGATACATTACCACCGCCATTGCCTCTATCGTCTATTATGAGTGCCGGTTTCATAAGTTGAGGATAATAATATTTAACAAACTCGTTCAGCCCTTGAACTGACATATCCGGAACATGGATATAGCCAACCATTCCGTTTGTTGCCTCATTTACTTTTTCAATATTGTTGTGAACCCAATTATAATAATACAAAGAAGACTCATCGGCAATGGGAATAATTACAACTTCGCGTGCACCTTTTTCGCTTGGTTTTGAATTAACTTTAATTAGCACCTGTTTATCAGCTTTATCAAGCATTAACGAATAAACATCCTCAACATCGGTTAAAAGTTTCCCATTAATACTAATTATATAATCACCTTCGCTAATATTCATACCCGGCTCTAATAGAGGAGAACGAGTTTTGCTTACCCAATTTTCGCCTTGCAAAATTTTGTCTATTCTAAAGAACCCGTTATCAGCTTTTGAAAGCTCGGCTCCAAACAAACCTGTTTTATATTTTTTTGGATGTTCAATATCACCACCACTAACATAAGCATGCCCTACATTTAATTCACCAATCATTTCGCCAATAATGTAATTAAGGTCGTTTCTATGATTTACGTGTTCTACAAGTGGTTGGTACTTATCATATATACTTACCCAATCGACTCCATGCATATTAGGATCATAAAAGAAATCTCTCATTTGTCGCCACGATTCGGTAAATATTTGTTCCCATTCCTGCTTAAGATTTACCCACATTTTCATAGCACTTAAATCTACTTTTTCTTTTAATTTTATATCACCTGCTGGAAGATCAATAACATAATAATTACTTGCATTTGCTATTAGCATCTTCTTATTATCGGCACTTAAAGCCCAAGTGGAATAATTCCCCAATTCCTTTTCTTCTTGCTTTTTCAAAAGATACATTTTCAAACTTGCCTTATGCTTAAACTTACTCATCGAATAATATACCTTGTTATCAACAATATGAATATTCCAGTAATTTCCGGCTTCTATGGGTAATACATCTATTCGTTTTTCAATATTGTCAAATTCAATTTCTATTGGTTTTTCTTCCTCTTTTTCCTCTTTTTCTTCTTTTCCCTTTGATTTCTTATCTTCAATTATTTTAACCTCATTGTTTACAGGAGCCAAAGGCGAAAGCATTTCAGAATTTAATGTTACAAAATAAATTCGACTCATATCTCTGTAAGAGTGATTCCATTCTGTACCACTATATATTGGATTAAAATCTCGATTCGAGACAAAGAACAAGTATTTTCCATCATCACTAAAAACAGGACTGTAAGAATCATACCATTTTGTAGTTATGGCATGAGTTTCCGATTCTTTTGTATCATACACAAATATTTGAGATACTCTACTTGTATCGCTGTCGGCAAAACATATATATCTGCTGCAAGGCGACCAATTAAAGCTGCCAATTTCCCAAATCATAGATTTATGAATCTCTGTTATTTTTTTTGTTTCAACATCTATCATCCTAAGCCTTAGCATTTTATCGTTCCAAATAATTTTTTTACTGTCGGGAGACCATTTTAAATTATATTTATAAGTTTCGGCATTTTGTGTAAGTTGTATTTCAGATTCGGAACCATCTTGTGGACACATAAAAATTTCGGTTTCTCCGGTTTTATCTGAGATATATGCAATGTATTTTCCATTTGGTGACCATTCCACAGAACGTTCGTGCACACCTGAGGTTTCGGTTAAATTTCTAGTAATACCAGACTCTACGGGCACCGACCATACGTCTCCACGTGCCGAAATTGCTAATCTAACACCATCGGGCGAAATACTAATGTCTCTCGATAATTTTGAAGCATCTTTGAGAACAGTACGTGAACCAGAATTATCTTCAAGAATTTTTATTGGAATTAGTTTAACTTTTTGTTCATCAAAACTATATGTATAAATATATCCTCCGTTTTCGAATACTATTTCGGTTTTACCAAGACTTGGAAATTTAATATCATATTTTGCAAAATTTGTAAGCTTACTCGTTTTTTTTGTAATAGTATCGTAGGCAAATAAATTCATTATTCTGTTGCGGTCAGAAATAAAATATATCTTATTATCTTTCCACATTGGCATAATATCTTGAGCATCAGTTTGTGTAATACGTTCGGTTTTATGAGTTTTGAAATCGTATAACCATATATCGTCTGCCATTCCACCTCTATAATATTTCCATGTTCTAAATTCGCGGAATATTTTATTTAGAGCAATTTTTTCTCCATCGTTGCTAAAAGAGCACCAACTACCGGTTGCAAAAGGCAATTGTTCAGACATTCCTCCATTCACAGGTACTTTAAAGAGGTGTCCGATAAAAGAATTGAAAGTTTTTTTTCTTGAGCGGTAAACTACATATTTCCCGTCAGGAGTAAAACCCATTACAATATTATTAGGTCCCATACGGTCACCGATATCGTCTCTTCCCAAAGTTGCGGTATAGGTAAGTCTTTTAGGTGTTCCACCTTGTGCCGGCATAATATATACTTCTGTATTACCATCGTATTGTCCTGTAAATGCAATCATAGACCCATCGGGGGAAAAACGAGCAAACATTTCGTATCCTTGGCTACTAGTTAATCGCCGGGCTGTTCCACCTTCAATATTTACAGTGTATAAATCTCCAGCGTATGTAAACACAATTTGGTTATCGTAAATTGCAGGAAACCGTAGTAGGCGTGTTTCATCAATTGAATATACAGATAATACAATTAATGAACTAATTAGGAAAAGAACAATTTTTTTCATTTTAAACTATATTTATTTATTGTATTAGGCACTTTGATAATATCAATAAATGTAGTAATATTGTGAAATAAAAGTTTAAAATATGGAGCAAAAGTTTAAAAGCATGACGATTTTTGATTTTCAGAAGAAATTTCCAGATGAAAG